>ENA-UONY01000616-UONY01000616.1-human-gut-metagenome-genome-assembly--contig:-CS9-NODE-616-length-40770-cov-18.072627_pt1 | contig 40770 bp, 32 predicted proteins | sample MGYA00242465_ERZ724012 | MGnify/ENA metagenome assembly ERZ724012 | reverse complement strand
ACTGGGTGCAGTAGCCGTTCTTGATGTCCTCCACCTTCATCAGGTCGTCGGTGAAGACGCCCTTGCCGGCGTTCTCGGTGGAGAGCTTGGCCTTGTTGGGGGCGGGCTCGCCGCCTGCCACGATGGGCTCACCATGGAACACCTTGCCCATGCCCTCGAAGATGATCAGGATGCCCTGACCGCCTGCGTCCACGACGCCGGCCTTCTTCAGCACGGGCAGCAGGTTCGGGGTGTCGTCCAGGGCCTTCTGGCCCGCGGTCATCACCACGTCCCACAGGGCGGGCACATCTTCGGCACCGCAGGCAGCGGCTTCCTCGCTGGCCACGCGGGCCACGGTGAGGATGGTGCCCTCGGTGGGCTTCATGACGGCCTTGTAAGCACCCTCGACACCCTTCTTCAGGGCCTCGACGATGTCGGCGGCGTCGGCTTCCTTCTTGCCTTCCAGAGCCTTGGAGAAACCGCGGAACAGCAGGCTGGTGATGACGCCGGAGTTGCCGCGTGCGCCGCGCAGCATGGCGGAGGCGGCGGTCTTGGCGGCCTCGCCCACGGTGCAGCTGTCGTCCAGAGCTTCCAGCTCACGCACGGAAGCACCCACGGTCATGCCCATGTTGGTGCCGGTGTCGCCGTCCGGGACGGGGAAGACGTTCAGCTCGTCCACGCGGGAGCGCTGATTGTTGATGTTGTTGGCGCCGGAAATAATGGCGTCGCGCAGGATCTTACCAGAAATCATTCTTTATTACTCCTTGTATCTCGCCGGGGAAAAGCGCCCCGGCACTGGGATGAAACGTCAGGCTCAGCCGATCACATCGTCCACCGAGACCACCACGCGGGCGACCTTCAGTCCGGTGGCCTGCTCCACCTCGTCCTTGACGCGGTGGGAGATGCTGCGGGCAGCAGTGGAGATGTTCAGGCCGTAGCTCACGGCGATGTGCAGCTCGATCACCAGACGCCCATCTTCCTGCGTGACACGGACACCTTTTTCCGGGTAATCGGAACCGTGCACCATGCTTCTGACGGCATCGGTCATATCGCGGGGTGCCATTGCGGCAACACCGTAACACTGCTTGGCTGCTTCACCCACCAGGGTCGCAAAGTACCCGGAGGTAAAGCTGACATCCCCCAGAGGGAAACGGGAAGTGATCATAGTCGCTCTGCTCCTTTATGTTAGTTTCGTAAAACACATGCAAGGTCTGGGGTGCCCGGCCGGGCGCGAAAGCACGGCGCTCACCGAGAGATACCCATTCCATTATACAACTTCAAAGCCCGGTTGTACAGTTCTAATTGCTGGCATCGCAGTTTTTTGCGGCATTTTTTGTGCGCGGCGCGGCGTTCGGGCCGTTTCGCGCCGCAAAAGCGGTAAGATACCGGACGCGAGTCGATTTTATCAAACCCGAAAGTATGACGAAAGAAAGCAAACAATCTGTTAAAAAATTATAAAAGGTGGGTGAGAACGCTTTATCTGTCTATGGAAAAGTGCTAAAATGGAACCAAGGATAGGGACTGCGGCGCAGGGTCCCGCTGTGCGGAAAGACTGCGCTGTTTTTTGCGCTGCAAGATCATCACATTTTTAGGAGCTGTTGTCATGAACATTCTGTTTTTCCTTTCTCCCAAGCAGGATCTGATGTACGTTTACGATGATTTCACCCTTCGTCAGACGCTGGAAAAGTGGGAGAACAACCGTTATGCATCCATCCCGGTGCTGAACCGGCAGGGCAAGTATGTGGGCACCCTGACCGAGGGCGATATCCTCTGGGGGTTGAAAAAGTTCCACGGGCTGGACCTGGAAGCCGCCGAGGACGTGCCCATCTCGGCCTTCCCGCATAAGCGCGACTATAAGGCCGTCACGGTCACCACCAGCATGGACCAGCTGATCGAAGCCGCCATGAACCAGAACTTTGTGCCGGTGGTGGACGACCGGGGCAGCTTCATCGGCATCGTGCGGCGGCAGGCCATCATCCGCTACTGCTACGAGAAGGCCCGCACCGAGCAAAAGCCGCAGAGCCAGCGCCTGTCGGAGTATGCGGCGGTGCACTGAAACGGTATATATTATCATAAATAGGTAACGGGAGCTGCCCTGCACGAAAAACGGTGCAGGGCAGCTTTTTTGCGCAAAACAGCCTGAAAGTCCGTTTTATGGGATGGATTCTGTGCGATAATACGGCCATGGAACGAAAACGCTCCAAAAATCAACACAAAACAGCACAGGAGGGAACAGGAATGAAAGAGTATGAACTGCGTTATGTGGGGAGCCATGTGGAGGTATACACCGGCAATGGGGTGTTCCTGTTCTCGGCGGATACGGTGCGCGAGGCCATGGAAGAACTGGCGGGGTAAGCGCCGCTTAACTGCGGTCGCGTTTGGCACGTTTGTAAAATCAATGTAAAATAATTGAAAAGAAGCCGTCTGCGAAAAGCTTAGAAGCGGAAAAATGTGTAGAAAAAGTGGTTTTCATGTAAAATAAACCTTGTTGTTGCAGGGGAAAAGATGATATAATAACAGCAAGCGCGGCCGCGGCACAAAAACTGTGCACTCCGCCCGGAAGGATGGGCGGGCGGCCCGAACGGCTGCCGGGACAAACCGCTGCAAGGCGTGCCCCGGCGGCTGTGTGCTGTCAAAAAAGCGTTAAACGGAAGATCATCTGCTAGGAGTATCGTTATGGATATCACTCACATCACCTCTTTGCTGGGCGGCATCGCGCTGTTCCTGTACGGCATGTCCATCATGGGTGCCGGTCTGGAAAAGCTGGCGGGCGGCAAAATGCAGGGCGTGCTGCAAAAGCTGACCTCCTCCACCATCAAAGGCGTTATCTTCGGCACCCTTATCACGGGTGTCATTCAGTCCTCGGCCGGCACCGTCGTCATCTGTGTCGGCCTGGTCAACTCCGGGATCATGACCCTGACGCAGTCGGTAGGCGTCATCATGGGTGCAAACATTGGTACCACTGTCACCGGCCAGCTCATCCGCATGGCGGATATCTCCGGCGACAGCCTCTGGCTGACCCTCATTCAGCCCAAGACCTTTGCGCCTGTGGTGGCGTTCATCGGCTGCATTTTTTATGTGTTCCTGCGCAACGCCAAGAAAAAGAACATCGGTCAGATCATGCTGGGCTTCGGCATCCTGTTCACCGGCATGAGCCTGATGGACACCGGCGTGGCCCCCCTGCGGGAAAGTGCGGTGTTCCAGAACCTGTTCGTCACCATGACCAACCCCATCCTGGGCGTTCTGGTGGGCGTGGTGGTCACCGTCATCATCCAGTCTTCTTCGGCTTCGGTGGGCATCCTGCAGGCGCTGTCCAGCACCGGCCTTGTCACCTTCAGCTCGGCCATCCCCATCATTCTGGGTGCCCACATCGGCACGGCTTTTACTCCGCTGCTGACCATCGGCGGCTCCTCCAAGGACGGCAAGCGCGCCGCCCTCATCCACCTGTATTTCAACGTCATCGGCAGCGTGATCTTGCTGGCGCTGGTGTATGCGGTGCAGTTCACCATTGGCATCCCCATGTGGCATGACGTGATGAACAAGAGCTCCATCGCGAACATCCACACCCTGTCCAGCGTCTGCGCCATGCTGCTGTTCCTGCCCTGCAGCGGCGTGCTGTCCAAGCTGGCCATGCTCACCGTGCCGGACAACGCCGAGGAAGCCCAGGAGCTGAGCATGCCCGTGCTGGACGAACGCCTGTTCAAGAGCCCGGCCGTGGCCCTGCAGCAGGCCAAGAACGCGGTGGTGAAGATGTCCCGCCGCGCCGCCCGCAACGTGAACCTTGCCGCGCCCATGCTGCTGAAGCTGGACGAAGACACCGTCAGCGCCATCAAGGTGCGCGAGAACCTGATCGACCGCATGGAGGTGGCCATCTCCAACTACCTTATTAAGATGACCGATCAGGAGCTGGGCGACGACGAGAGCCACGAGGTGACCGAACTGCTGAACTTCGTCACCGAGTTCGAGCGCATCGGCGACTATGCCGTGAACATCATGGAAAAGGCCGAGGAGCTGAACGAGAAGGAAGCTTCCTTCAGCGAGAGTGCCCAGAAGGAGCTCAAGCTGCTGGAGCAGGCGCTGGAGCGCATCCTGAACCTGACCAACGACGCCTTTGAAAACGACGACATGCACAAGGCGGCTCAGGTGGAACCGCTGGAGGAGATCATCGACGTGATGGTGGAGCGCCTGCGTGACCAGCACATCCGCCGCCTGAAGGATGGTGTGTGCTCCATCGACACCGGCGTGGTGTTCCTGGACGTGCTGAACAACGCCGAGCGCATCTCGGACCACTGCTCCAACATCGCAGCCCGGCTCATCGGCATGGATGCGGGCGAAGACTACGACTCCCACACCCTCAAGAGCATCATGCACCACAACCCCACCAAAGACTACATGCTGGAGTATGAGGAGTGCCGCAAGGCCTACCTCATCCCGCTGGAATCCATGGAAGCATAAAAAGGTAAATCGACAAAAAAAGCAAAACCCTCCGGCGTGCGTCGGAGGGTTTTGTTTTTTGAAAAAGTATGAGGCAGACAAAATGAGAATACTCAGCGCTGAGCGGCACGCTGCGGGATGATGACCCACTTGTGGTGGGTGTGGAAACCATCCACTTTGGGCGATTTGTTGCACACGCCGGGGTTGGGCGGGCCGCTTTGCAGATCCTTGCTGGTCTGCATCCCGCAGAAATGGCACTGGTAATGGAGCCGGATCGGTTCGGACATGGGGATCACACTTCCTTCTTCTCACACTGGCTAAGAAACTTTACTCTCTTTGATTATTATACAATTGCATCGTTACGATGTCAATAAAAAATGACAGATTTGACATATAAAGTTAAGGCGCGGCTTACTCCCCCAGGTCTTCCAGCAGCTGGTCCAGCTCCAGCTCGCTGTGCACCCGGATGCCCTGCTTGATGCGCAGCGCGTCGTTTTCCGGCAGCAGGTTCGTGTAGATGCCGGTCACGGTCAGAAGGGCCCCGGCAGTGCCGTCTGCATCGCAGCGATACACGGCCACCCGGCCGCCCTTGTCCTGCAGCAGATACCCCTGGGCCGAAAGCTCCGGCACGGCCTGCGCAGCAAGGCTTTCTTCTGCCGAGGAGGGCGGCGTTTCGCTCCCGGCAGGGGAGGGCAGAGTGAGGCGCGGCAGGGCCATCCAGAACAGGCTGAATGCAATGGTGAACACGCACAGCCCGTAGAACAGGCAGGTGTACAGCTTGCGCATGGGGAAAACACGCTCCTTTCAGGAAAAAGTATGGCCGGAAAAGGGGAAAGGTAAACATTTTTCACATCCGAATGCTGTACTTTGACCGGCAGAATGTGATATACTAACCATAACTGGGACCGTTCCGGACGAAGATTGGTCCTTGCCCGTGTCCGGCGGGCGTGCTATAATATGGTATTGCGTGCAGCAGTGTGCACGCCGCAAACAAACATTCCCAGCGCGTGGCGCTGGATCATCAGCCTGTAATGATAGGAGGCGATTTCTATCTCCGACAATGAGATGAGAAAGATCCGCCGCAGCGGCGAAGAACATTCGGCCGCACCGGCGGGCCGTAGGGTGAACGTGAACAACAGCCGCCGGGAACAGCCCGCGCGGGAACCGGGCGGTGTCAAGCCGCCGAAGGAACCGAAGGAGAAAAAGAACCATCCCATCCTGCGGTTCATCGGCCGCACCATCGCCACCCTGATCTGCCTGGGCGTCATGCTCGGCAGCCTGGTGGCCGTGGGCATGGTGTACTATGTGGTGCAGGCCACCGCCAACGACGGCGACCTGCTGGACCTGGACAACATCCAGCTGAGCCAGTCCAGTGTGGTCATGGCCACCGACCCGGACACCGGTGCCCAGGTGGAGTATGCCACCCTGCGCTCCTCCAACAGCCACCGCGTGTGGGCAGACCTGGAGCAGATCCCCACGAACCTGCAGTATGCGTTCATCTGCACCGAGGACAAGGACTTCTACAATGAGCCCGGCGTCAACTTCAAGCGCACCATCGGTGCCATGGTCAACGAATATCTGCTGCCCATCTACAGCTCGAAGCAGGGCGCTTCCACGCTGGAGCAGCAGCTCATCAAGAACCTGACCGAGGATGACAGCGCCAGCGGCATCGAGGGTGCCCTGCGCAAGCTGCGCGAGATCTACCGTGCCCTGTGCCTGAGCAAGAGCTACTCCAAGGAGACCATCCTGGAAGCTTACCTGAACACCATCAGCTTCACCGGCACCATCCAGGGTGTGCAGACGGCGGCGAACGAGTACTTCAACAAGGATGTCAGCCAGCTGACTCTGTGGGAGTGCGCCACCATCGCCTCCATCACCAAGAACCCCACCAACTATAACCCTTATACGAACCCGGAAAATCTGATCAACCGCCGCAACTTCCTCATGTACAACATGTGGCAGCAGGGCGTCATCAGTGAGGACGAGTACCGCAATGCGGCCGCACAGCCGCTGGTGCTGGCCGAGGAGGAGGACACCAAGAAGACTTCCTCCGTCACCTCTTACTTCACCGATGCACTGTTCACCGAAGTGGTGCAGGACATCATGGCGAAGGAGAACATCACCGAGTCGGAAGCGCAGAAGCTGCTGTACACCGGCGGTTTCACCATCGAGGCTACCGTCAACACCAAGGTGCAGTCCGCCATGGAGAACCTGATGCTGAACACCGACGACGCCTACTTCCCGGCCGGCTGGCATGAGGAAGAAGTCACCTCCATCTCGGACGACGACATCCAGGTGATGAACGACGACGGCACCCCCAAGACCCGCACCGGCGACGACGGCACGGTGTATTACTACCGCAACGTCCGCACCCAGGCGGCCATGGTCACGCTGGACTATGACGGCAACGTCATCGCCATCGTGGGCGGTCTGGGCGAAAAGACCAAGAGCCTCTCGCTGAACCGCGCCTACAGCGTCACCCGGCAGACCGGCTCCACCATCAAGCCCATCGGTGCCTATGCACTGGGCATTGAATATGGTCTGGTGAACTGGTCCACCATGCTCAACAACTCCCCCCTGTACCAGAAGCAGGACATGGTCATCCGCGATGAGGACTACTGCCGCAAGAACGGCCTGATGGGCCTGACCGACAAGCAGCTGCGTGCTTACCCCAACGCATGGCGCAGCTGGCCCCGCAACTACGGCGGCAGCTATGGCGACAACAGCGATGTGCCGCTGTGGAACGGTCTGGCCCGCTCGCTGAACACCATTGCCGTCCGCGTGGGCGACCTGGTGGGCGCAAGCAATATCTTCAATTTTGTTTACAACACCCTGCAGCTGGATACGCTGGACCCCACCAACGATGTGGGCCTGGCCCAGATGGTCATGGGCAGCCAGACCCACGGCGTTACCCCGACGGCGCTGGCGGCCGCCTTCCAGATCTTCTATGACGGCGAATACACCACCCCGCACCTGTACACCCGTGTGCTGGACCGCGATGGCAACATCTATCTGGAGAACAACGCCACCAGCTATCAGGCACTGACGCCGGATACCGCCTACGTCATGAACCGCCTGCTGAAGAACGTGCTGTACTCCAGCGTGGGTACTGCCAGCGGCCGCTACCCCAACTCCAACGGCATGGAAGCCTTTGGTAAGACCGGTACCGCCAGCGACGAAAAGGACCTGTGGTTCGTGGGCGGCACGCCGTACTACGTCACCGCTGTGTGGTGGGGCTACGACGCGCCCTATGATATGACCAAGACCCTGGGCAAGCAGCAGGCCAAGACCCGCACCTGTGTCAACGCCTGGAAGGCGCTGATGGAGCAGGTGCAGGCAGACCTGCCCTATAAGGCATTCCCCACGTCCGATGGCGTAGTGGAGCGCCGCTACTGCACCCAGAGCGGTCTGCTGGCCGGTGCCTCCTGCCCGAGCACGGCAGTGGGCTACTACCGCGCCGACGATCTGCCCGATACCTGCAACTACTCTCACGCCAGTGCGGCAGCCGAGACCCCGGCCGACACCGCCGCCCCGGCAGGTGATGCGGCCCCGGCAGGTGATGCGGCCCCGGAGCAGACTGTCATCCCGTCGGATACAAGTGCCCTGGATACCGAGTGATTCTGTAGCCTACGCGCGGACAAAACGGGCAAAAGTCGTACAACTTCGGCTTCTGCCCATAATTCCGGCAAGGAAACACCGCACTTCACAAGCCAAAACTGGATAATCTGCCAAAAACACATCCGGCCTCTTGCAAAGCAGGGGACCGGATGTTATTATATTCACTGCAAGAACACTTGTGTTTGTGAGGTGAACAAGTTGGAACGCCGCTTTTATCTGGTCGATGCGCAGGTCCTGCCCGAAGTTTTCCTGAAGGTGGTCCGTGCCAAAGAACTGCTGGCCAGCGGGGAAGCACGCAGCATTTCCGCTGCCACCCGCGCCGTGGACCTTTCGCGCAGCGCCTTCTATAAGTATAAGGACTGCATCTTTGATTCCGAGAACGGCCGCGAGGTCATCACCGTCATGGCCACCCTGCGGGACGAGACGGGCGCTTTGCAGAGCCTGCTGGCCGGCATCAGCGCCGCAGGTGCAAGTATCGTCACCATCAATCAGTCCACGCCGGAGAACGGTGCCGCACTGGTGGCTGTCACCATCCGCACCGATACCATGCAGATGACCCCGGAGGAACTCACGGAAAAGCTTTCGCGCCAGCACATGGTGGTGGGCGTGCACTGCGGATACAATCTCTGATCGCAGAAATAGGGAAACGAGGGAGAACAACAATGGCTAAAATTGCAATTCTGGGCTTTGGCACGGTGGGCAGCGGTGTCTACGAAGTGCTGTGCCGCAACGCCGCGGGCGTCTCCCGCCGCGCAGGCGAACCGGTGGAGGTCAAGTATATCCTGGACCCGAAGGATTTTTCGAACCACCCGGCAGCCCATCTGTTCGTCAAGAATTTTGACACCATTCTGGAAGACCCGGAGATCAAGGTCGTGGTCGAGACCATCGGCGGCACCCGCTTCGCCTACCCGTATGTGAAGGCCTGCCTGGAGAGCGGCCGCAGTGTGTGCACCTCCAACAAGGAGATGGTGGCCACCTACGGTGCCGAGCTGCTGGCTCTGGCCAAGGAGCATGGCTGCGCTTTCCTGTTCGAGGCTTCGGTGGGCGGCGGCACGCCCATCATCACGCCGATGCACCAGTGCCTGGCGGCCAATGTCATCACCGAGGTGCAGGGCATCGTGAACGGCACCACCAACTTCATGCTCACCAAGATGGTGCGCGAGAATCTGGGCTTCGACGACGCGCTGAAGATCGCGCAGGAGCTGGGCTACGCCGAGACCAAGGACCCCAGCGACGATGTGGACGGCCGCGACGCCTGCCGCAAGATCGCCATCCTGTCCTCGCTGGTCTGCGGCCACCAGATCTACCCTCAGAACATCCCCACCCGCGGCATCCGCGATATCACCACGGCGGACGTGGAAGCGGCCGAGAAGCTGGGCTGCGTGATCAAGCTGATCGCCTGGATGAAGCTTGGCAAGGATGGCAGCGTGGCTGCCGGTGTGGAGCCGTGTCTGGTGCCCAAGGCAAACCAGCTGGCCAGCGTGGACGACGTGTTCAACGCGGTGCTGGTCAAGGGCGATATGCTGGGCAACGTGGTGTTCTACGGCAAGGGCGCAGGCAAGCTGCCCACCGCCAGCGCTGTGGTGGCCGACGTGGTGGATGCCCTCAAGCACGGCTCCAAGGTGCACGACAGCCTGTACTGGCAGCCCGCCGAGCCGGTGGAAGGCATGCTCACCGACCCGGCACCCGCCGCATATTATGTGCGTGTAGCGGGCATTGCTCCGGCTGTGGTGGAAGCCATCTACGGTTACGGCAAGGTGGTGGATGAGCGCTACGACGGCTGCGCCTACTTCGTGGAGCGCGCCGACGAGAAGGCGCTGACCGAAGCAGCCCGCAAGGTGGAGGCCGTGGGCGGCAGCGTGAAGCTGGTGCTCAAGCGTCTGCCGGAAGAAAACTGATAACGGAACAAAGAAAGGTGCGGCGGCTATGAAGATCAAGGTTTCTGTCCCGGCCACCAGTGCGAACATCGGCTCCGGCTTCGATGCACTGGGTCTGGCGGTGACGCTGTATAATACGGTCACCTTTGAGGAAAGCGAAGTGCTGGACATCTCGTCCGCAGACGGCACCCGCATCCCGCGCGGCGAGTCGAACCTCGTGTACCGCTCGGCAAAGGGCCTGTTCGAGAAGGTGGGCAAGCAGATCCCGCCCCTGAAGATCACCCAGACGAACCCCATTCCCATGGCGCGCGGCCTGGGTTCTTCCTCGGCCTGCATCATCGCGGGATTGCTTGGCGCGAACCGGATGCTGGGCGATGTGCTCAACACCCAGGAGCTGCTCACGCTGGCTACTTCCATCGAGGGCCACCCGGATAACGTGGCCCCGGCCCTGCTGGGCGGCCTGACCAGCAGCGTCTTTGAGGATGGCAAGGTCTACTCGGTCAAGCGCAACGTGGACGAAACGCTGTGCTTTGCCGCCATCGTGCCGGACTACAAGCTGCTGACCGAAGCGGCTCGTGCAGCCCTGCCGAAGGAAGTCTCGCACCGGGATGCGGTGTATAACCTGTCCCGTGCGGCACTGGTGCCCGCCGCGTTCTGTGAGGGCCGCCACGATCTGCTGGCCATTGCCACCGAGGATAAGCTGCACCAGCCCTACCGTATGCCGCTGATGCCGGGCTCCAAAGAGGTGTTCGACATGGCACGGCTGTGCGGTGCCAAGGCGGTTTACGTATCCGGTGCAGGCAGCACCGTGATGGCGGTGGCCGAGAAGGCCGACGCCGAAAAGTTCTATTCCAAGCTGGAAAAAGGTCTGGAGCTGCTGGAAGGTCTGGACGGATGTGAAGCATTTACACTGCTGCGACTGGATGCCGATAACACCGGCGCGACTGTGGAATGATAAATGGGTAAGGGAAGTGCAAGGCTGTGCCAACCGCTTCCGCCCGGTGAGACCCCGTGTGTACGGGGGCAAAAAGAGGAGAGTGACAAGATATGGCGTTGATCGTACAGAAGTTCGGCGGTTCTTCGGTGAAGGACCGTGACCGTATCTTCAACGTGGCGCGCATTGTGGCCAACACCCACAACGCGGGCAATGACGTAGTTGTGGTGGTGTCTGCTCAGGGCGACACCACCGATGACCTGATCGCCAAGGCAGGGGAGATCACCCACAACCCTTCGGCGCGTGAAATGGATATGCTGCTGGCCACCGGCGAGCAGATCAGCATTTCGCTGCTGGCCATGGCCCTGAACGAGCTGGGCTGCCATGCCATCAGCCTGACCGGCTGGCAGGCGGGCTTCCGCACCGACCGCGCCTACACTAAGGCACGCATCACCCGCCTGGAGACCGAGCGCATCTCCTCCGAGCTGGAGCGCAACCGTGTGGTGGTGGTGGCAGGCTTCCAGGGTCTGAACAAGCTGGACGATATCACCACCCTGGGCCGCGGCGGCTCCGACACCAGCGCAGTTGCCATTGCAGCCGCCCTGCACGCAGACCGCTGCCAGATCTTCACCGATGTGGAAGGCGTTTACACCGCCGACCCGCGCAAGGTGCGCAACACCCGCAAGCTGGAGGAGATCACCTTCGACGAGATGCTGGAGCTGGCATCTCTGGGCGCACAGGTGCTGAACAACCGCAGCGTTGAGCTGGCAAAGAAGTATAACGTGGAGCTGGAGGTGCTCTCCAGCCTGAATCCCGTCCCCGGTACGGTGGTCAAGGAGGTTACGAAAGACATGGAAGGTATGCTGATCAAGGGCGTCGCAAAGGACACCGATGTTGCTGTTATCACGATTCTGAACGTTCCCGATGAGCCGGGCATGAGCTTCAAGATCTTCGGTCTGCTGGCCCAGAAGAACATCAACGTGGACATCATCCTGCAGTCCACCGGCCGCGACGGCAAGAAGGACATCAGCTTCACCTGCTCTGAGGGTGAAGCCGACCTGGCCATGCGCGTGCTGAAGGAGAGCGCACACTTCAAGGATGTCAGCGTGGACACCACCTGCGCCAAGGTCTCCATCGTGGGTGCCGGCATGCAGAGCCACAGCGGCGTTGCTTCCAAGATGTTCGAAGCACTGTCCAACAACAACATCAACATCAAGATGATCTCCACCAGCGAGATCAAGATCTCCTGCATCATCAACCGTGAGGATGCCGACAAGGCTGTCAGCTCCATCCACGACATGCTGTTCGATTGATCTTAAAATAGCCTGAACTGCCGCCGCACTGTTTCTTTTGGAAACGGTGCGGCTTTTTTGTTGCACTTTTTGCGGAAAATTATTATACTGATAGAAAACGGACGAACAGGGCGGGGGAGCAGCATGGAACAGCAGACGACGGCACAAAAACAGATGTCACTGCGCGCAAAGGCCACCGGGTGGCTTGCGGCCATTTTGCTGGTGACCCTGATCTCTATCGGCATTGCCACGGCGGTGGGCCAGTGGACCGTGAAGGCCTTCGACACCCTGCTGGAGGATAACGCTGCCTGCTATGCCGTGCAGGATGCCATCAAAGAGGAGACCCGCGCCTTCGAGCACTATGTGCGGGAGCCCTCGCAGGAGAGCAGCCAGACCTTTGCCGATGCCTGCGCGGCGGCGGAAGAAAGTCTTGCCGCTTTGCCCTTCGACTACGCCAAGATCGGCGAGGACCGCTATGCCCGCACCTGGAGCCTGCGGCAGGGCTATGCGGGCTACCAGAAGGCACGGGACGCCTTCCTGCAGCTGGCCCCCTCGGCGGAAGACTATGTGGAGCGGATGTACGCCGTGATGGACCAGCAGGATTATCTGGCCGAGTATGCCCTGCGGCTGACCCAGGCCACCCTGGAGCAGGAGAACACCACCTACAGCAGCCAGGCCACCCGGCTGCAGCGGCTGCCGTGGCTCTACTTCGGGCTGCTGGCGGCGGCGGTGGCACTGATGCTTCTGCTCATCCGGGTGCTGAACCGGGCCGTGGTGCAGCCGCTGCTGCGGCTGGCGCAGGCGTCCCGCAGCATTGCGGGCGGCGACTACACCGGCGCGGACCTGCCCGTGCACAGCGGCGACGAGGTGGGCCAGCTCACCGGCACCTTCAACCGCATGAAGCACGCCATGGCGGAACACCTCTCCACCCTGAACGCCCTGCACCGGGAGGAGGTGCGGAATCTGGCGCTGGAAAAGGACCTGGAACACACCCGGCTGGAAGTGCTGAAAAGCCAGGTGAACCCGCATTTTCTGTTCAACACCCTGAACATGATCTCCTGTATGGCCCGGCTGGAAGATGCGTCCACCACCGACCAGATGATCGTGCACCTGGGCAGCCTGTTCCGGCACAACCTGCGCACCAAGCAGCAGGAAGTGACGCTGGAAGAAGAACTGGACGGGCTGGAAGACTACATCTACCTGCAGCAGATGCGCTTTGATGGGCGCATCACCGTGGAAAAGAAGATCGAAGCCGACCCGGCGGCGGTGCGGCTGCCGTCCTTCACCCTGCAGCCCATCGTGGAAAACGCCTTCTCCCACGGGCTCAAGTCCTGCGAGGAAGGCGGGCGCATCCTGCTGCGGGGCTGGATGCAGGGCCGCACCCTGATCCTCACTGTGGCAGACAACGGCAGGGGCATGACCCCGGCGGAGCTGGACGCCCTGCAGGAAAAGATCGCCCAGAGCGAGCGCACCGGCCGCAGCATCGGGCTGGGCAACATTTCCCGCCGCATTACCATGCTGTACCCGGAGGGCCGGATGCAGGTCTTCAGCCGGGAAGGGCACGGCACGGTGATCCGGTTCGAGATCCCGCAGGAGGACCGAGAGGAGGATGGTTCGCATGAAGTGTAAGCTGCTGGTGGCGGAAGATGAGCTGATCGAGCGCAAGGTGCTGTGCAAGACGCTGCAGAAGTACCTGGGCGACCTTATCACCCTGTATGAAGCGAAGAACGGCCGGGAAGCCATCGAAATTTTTGAGCGGGAAGCCCCGCAGGCGGCCATTCTGGATATCGAGATGCCCGGTGCCAACGGGCTGGAAGTGGCACGCAAAATTCGTGAAACGGATAAGAGCTGTGCCATCCTGTTCCTCACCGGCTATGATAAGTTTGCCTACGCGCGGCAGGCCATCTCGGTGCGGGCGCTGGACTACCTGCTCAAGCCCTACAACGAGCAGGAGCTGGTGTTTGCGGTGGAGGAAGCCATCCATCAGGTGACGGCCCGGCCCACGCGGCCCAGCCGCCCGGCCCCGGCATCCGCCCCGGCCCCGGTGCGCCGGGAGGAAGACGAAGACGTGCGCACCACCATCATCCGGGCCGAGATCGGCAACTTTATCGAGAACCACTACCGGGAGGACATCTCCATGCAGGACGCGGCAGCAGCTCTGCGCTACTCGGACGCTTACTTCTGCAAGCTGTTCAAGCAGTGCTTCAAGGTGAATTTTTCGGCCTACCTGAACGAGTACCGGGTGAAAAAGGCCCAGCAGCTCATCCGGGATTCCCGCCTGAGCCTGAAGGACGTGGGCACGGCGGTGGGCTATGCGGACGCCAACTACTTCACCCGGGTGTTCAAGCGGCTCACCGGGCAGACGCCTTCCGAGTACCGGACGGCAGCGGCAGAGCAGAGCATCCAATAAAATGATTTTGTGCAAAATGACCGGGAACGGGCGGAGAAATCAGCCTGCTCCCGGTTTACTTTTTGCCAGTTTCTTTCGTCCGCACAGCACGAAATTTGTACTTGGATACAACAAAGACAAAATCGTGCTGGCTTTCGCAAAAAATTCCCGTTTCGAAAAAATTCACAGCTTGTTAAAATAAAAACATGAAAGAATGCGAAAAAGCGAAAAGAGAGGATGCAATTCATGAAAAGAAGAACGTTTCTGTCGCTGATGGGCGCAGCGGCACTGACAAGCGGCGCGATGCTCACCGGCTGCGGCGCCGGCTCCGATGACGACCGCAAGATCGTGCGCATCGGCCATGTGCAGTCCCAGACCCACCCGGATCATCTGGGACTGGAAGCCTTTGCCAACTACATCAACGAGAAGCTGGGCGACAAGTACCGCGTGGAGGTGTACCCCAGCGAGCTGCTGGGCTCCCAGACCGAAATGGTGCAGCTGACCCAGACCGGTGCCATCGACTTTGTGGTGGCGTCCACTGCCATCATGGAGACCTTCAGTGCCAAATACCAAATCTTCAACCTGCCTTACCTGTTCTCCAGCGTAGAAGCCTACCACGAGGCGATGGACGACCCCGAGGTGACGGATCCCATTTTCAAGACCACTTCCAAGGCCGGTCTGGAAACGGTGGCATGGCTGGATGCCGGCACCCGCAACTTCTACACCATCAAGACCCCCATCAACCAGCCCTCCGACCTGAAGGGTCTGAAGATCCGCGTGCAGCAGTCGCCCACCAACGTGGAAATGATGCGTCTGCTGGGCGGCACCGCTACGCCCATGGGCTTCGGCGATGTGTACACCGCACTGCAGGCCGGTATTCTGGATGGTGCCGAGAACAACGAGCTGGCTCTGACCGATAACGGTCACGGCGATATCTGCAAGTATTACTCCTACGATATGCACCAGATGGTGCCGGATCTGCTGGTGGCAAACTACGCCTTCCTGAACGAGCTCAGCGACGAGGAGCGCGCGATCTTTGAAGAGGGCTTCCAAATCGTGAAGCGCACCGAGCAGGACGCCTGGGAGGATGCTGTGGCTGAGGCGAAAGACAAGGCCGAGAATGAGCAGCACGTCAACTTTATTTACCCGGACACTGCACCGTTTCAGGAGGCTATGGCTCCCCTGCACGATTCCGTGCTGGCAGCAAACCCGGAGTTGCAGCCCATTTATGACCTGATCCAGCAGCACAACGCTGCCCATACTGCGGACTGAGGAGGAGCATCATGGAAAAACTGAGAAATACCCTGAACAAGGTGCTCAACCTGCTGGCAGGTCTGAGCATGACGGTCATGGTGGTGCTGACCACCTATCAGGTCATCGTACGTTATATCTTCAACTCTCCCTCCACATGGTCGGAGGAACTGGTGGGTTATCTGTTCGGCTGGAGCACCATGCTGGGTGCCACCATCGTCTCCGGCGAGCGCGGCCACATGAACATCCCCGTGCTGGTGGACCGGTTCAACCCCACCATGCGCAAGGCGTTCCACATCTTTGCTGAGGTCATCGCCTTCCTCTTCTCTGCTACCATTCTGGTGTTCGGCGGTTTTCAGGTGTCCCAGCTGGCTATGGGACAGCAGACCTCCTCGCTGGGCGTTGCCGTGGGCGTGTTCTACTGGGTCATGCCCATCTGCGGCGTGATCATTCTGGTGTATTCCGTGCTGAACATTATCGGCATCGCCAACGGCTCCATCTGTCTGGATACCCCGGAGGATGCAGACTTTGCAAAGGTGGAAGCCGAAATGGCTGCCGATGCCGACAAGGAAAATAAGGAGGACTAAGCTGTGGCAATTCAAGCGTTACTCGTAATTCTGGCAGTGCTGCTGGTGCTGCTGTTCCTCGGCGTGCCCATCTCGTACGCCATTGCAGTCTCTTCCCTGACTGCCATCCTTTCTTCCATTGACCTGAATGTGGCCGTGCTGACCGCTGCCCAGCGCACCTTTGTGGGCATGAGCAAGTTCAGCCTGACCGCCATCCCGTTCTTTATTCTGGCCGGCAACATCATGAATCAGGGCGGCATCGCCAAGCGTCTGGTGGATTTCGTCATGGCCATTCTGGGCAAGATGCCCGGCGCACTGCTGGTGACCAACATCGGCACCAACGCCCTGTTCGGCGCCATCTCCGGCTCTGCATCTGCTGCGGCTGCTGCCGTTGGCTCTATGATCCGCGACGGTGCCGACGAGCAGGGCTACGACCCCGCCGTGACCGCTGCCACCAACGCCGCTTCCTCCTGCTCCGGTTTGCTGATCCCGCCGTCCAACGCCTTGATCACCTACTCGCTGGCATCCGGCGGCACCTCTGTGGCTGCGCTGTTCATGGCCGGTTACATTCCCGGCATCATCTGGGCGCTGTGCTGCTGCGTGGTGGGTGTGCTGCTGGCGGTCAAGCTGGGGTACAAGGGCACACCCGGCAAATTTGACTGGAAAAACCTCGGCGTCTGCACCCTGCGCGCTCTGCCTTCCCTGTCCCTGATCATCGTGGTCATCGGCGGCATCATCGGCGGTGTGTTCTCTGCCACCGAAGGCTCTGCCATTGCCGTTGTCTATGCGCTGGTGCTGGCTTTCTGCTACCGCTCCATCAACCTGAAGAGCCTGTGGAAGATCATCGTGGACTCTGCCAAGATGTCCGGCATGGTGGTGTTCCTTGTGGGCGTTTCCAACATTCTGGGCTGGGTCATGGCCTTTTTGCAGATCCCGGATGCTGTGGCGGCAGCCCTGCTGAGCCTGACCAGCAACAAGTACATCATCCTGCTCATCATGAACGTGATCCTGCTGGTGTCCGGCACCTTTATGGATGTGACCCCGGCCATCCTCATCTTCACCCCGCTGTTCCTGCCCATCTGCCAGAGCTTTGGCATGAGCACCATCCAGTTCGGTCTGATCCTCGTGTACAACCTGTGCATCGGCAACATCACCCCGCCCGTTGGCAACGCCCTGTTCGTCGGCATCAAGGTGGGCCGCACTTCGCTGTCCAAGGTCATGCCCTACATGCTCATGTACTATGTGGCCATCATCGGCGGCCTGCTGCTGGTCACCTTCATCCCCGCAGTGTCTATCGCACTGCCCCAGGCAATGGGCCTGATGTAAAACAGATATCATCCTTTTCTTCTCCGTGGGCGGTGCCTTGCAAAAGGCATCGCCCTTTTCCATACCGCTTGCACAAAGAAGGCAAAATGCGCTATACTACAAGGGCAAAGGGGGAGTGCATCATGCGCAGACGGACATTTCTGGCCGGGGCGGGCCTTGCAGCGCTGCAGCTGGCAGGCTGCGGCACCGCACCGCAGACGGTGCCGGACTACGTGCTGACCTATGCCGACAACCAGCCCTCTGACTATCCAACCACCCAGGGTGCGCAGTATTTCGCCGACCTTGTGCGGGAGCGCACCGGGGGCAAGGTGGTCATTCAGGTAAAGGCCGACGGCGAGTACGGCACCGAGCAGGAGGTATGGCAGCAGCTGGCCATCGGCGGGGTGGACTTTGCCCGGCTTTCGCTGTCCGTCCTCACCGACGATCTGCCCAAGCTGAATGTGCTGATGCTGCCCTACCTCTACCGGGATGCCGGCCATATGTGGCGGGTGCTGGACGGGGACATTGGCGAAGAATTTCTGCAGGCTTTCGCCGAGGGCGGCTGCGTGGGCCTGAGCTGGTACGACGCCGGGGCCCGGTCGTTCTATTCCCGCCAGCCCATCCGCAGCCTTGCGGACCTTGCGGGCAAGACGGTCCGCGTGCAGGATTCGCCGGTCATTCTGGAAATGATCCGGCTGCTGGGCGCGGTGCCGGAAACCACCGCCTACAGCGATGTCTATGCAGCGTTCCAGACGGGGCAGATCGACGCGGCCGAGAACAACTGGCCGGCCTACTATTCCATGGACCACTACAAGGTGGCGCGGTATTACACGCTGGACGAGCACAGCCGCGTGCCGGAGATCCAGCTGGCCAGCGGCAGCACCTGGACGAAGCTGCCGACAGAGTACCGCGAAACGCTGCGGGAGTGCGCGCGGGAGTCGGCGCAGTATGAGCGCGGGCTCTGGGCGCAGGAGGAGACGGCGGCCCGCCAGAAGGCGCTGGACGCCGGCTGCCGCGAGATCACCCTCTCGGACGAAGAACTGGAGCGCTTCCGCACATTGGTGCAGCCGCTGTATGCACAGTTCTGCGCCGCCTATCTGCCGCTGGTGGAGGAGATCCAGCAGGAGTAAGCCGAAACTTACCCGGACGGGTCGATTTTTGTCCGCGGAGTAAAAACAGCTTTCTTGCAAAAGTAGATAAATTTCACGGGGCAGAAAGGTGGTTTTTTGTTGGCTGCGCGGAGATTTTTACAAATGCCCTTAATCATATTGACATAGTGGGGAATGGGGTGTAAACTACCAGCAATGGGCCGGAACGGCCCGGAACAAAAACTGCAGGGAGGAAACGGTCATGATGTGTTGTCGCGCAATGTGTTGTTGTTCTGCGAACGCTTCCCGGACCGGCTGCCTTGCAAACGGGCGTGCATTCTGAGCATGTCCCGCAGCGCTGCACAAAGGGTGCAGTCCGAAGGTCGTCAACTGCCTGGAAGCTTGCATAGGGCTTCCGGGCTTTTTGTTTTGGCCTTCGCAGTATCAGGATAACAAGGAGGGGGTCCGGCAATGGACTGGAATGCGATCCAGCAATATTTGCCGCTTTATCAGAAAGCCGCCGTGCTCACCCTGCGGCTGGGCGTCGCAGGCATCATCTTTGCCATCGTCATCGGCCTTGTGTGCGCGGTGATCCAGTACGACAAAATTCCCGTGCTGCGGCAGATCGTGGGGGTGTACATCCAGCTTTCCCGCAACACACCGCTGCTGGTGCAGCTGTTCTTCATCTACTACGGCCTGCCCAAGGTGGGCATCCGTACCAACGCCGAGCTCTGCGGCATCGCGGGTCTGGCCTTCCTGGGCGGCAGCTACATGGCCGAAGCATTCCGCAGCGGCCTGGAAGCCATCGAACCCATCCAGACCGAAAGCGCCTACAGCCTGGGCATGGACCGCTGGCAGGCTATGCGGTACGTCATTCTGCCGCAGGCCATGTCCACCAGTATGCCGGCCTTCATGGCGAACGTCATCTTCCTGCTCAAGGAGACCAGTGTGTTCAGCGCGGTCAGCCTGATGGACCTGATGTTCACGGCCAAGGACCTCATCGGCATGTACTCCAAGACCATCGAGTGCCTGTTTTTGCTGGTGGTGTTCTACCTCATCATTCTGCTGCCGGTGTCCATCGTGGGCAGCCTGATCGAAAGGAGGCTGCGCTATGCTGGATTTGGGTCTTGACGTTCTGTTCAAGGGCAAAAACCTGGCCCGTCTGCTGGGCGGTCTGGGCGTTGCGCTCAAGATCAGTGCCACCTCAGTGCTCATCAGCCTGCCGCTGGGCATCCTGCTGGGCGTGCTGATGACCTTTCGCAGCCCCATCATCAAGGCGATTTTGCGGCTGTATCTGGAGTTTATCCGCATCATGCCGCAGATGGTGCTGCTGTTCCTCGTCTACTTCGGCACCACCCGCGCCTTTGGCTGGAACCTTTCCGGCGAGACGGCATCGGTCATCGTGTTCGTGCTGTGGGGCACTGCCGAGATGAGCGACCTTGTGCGCGGTGCGCTGATCGCCATCCCGAAGCACCAGTACGAAAGCGCTGAAGCGCTGGGCATGAGCCGCGCGCAGACCTACTGGTACATCATCATCCCGCAGACGGTGCGCCGCCTGATCCCGCTGTCCATCAACCTGATCACCCGCATGATCAAGACCACCAGTCTGGTGCTGATGATCGGCGTGGTGGAGGTGATCAAGGTGGCTCAGCAGATCATCGAAGCCAACCGCACCGCCAGCCCCAACGCCGCCTTCGGCATTTATCTCACGGTTTTCGTGTTATATTTCTTTGCCTGCTGGCCCATCAGCCTGCTGGCAAGCTACCTCGAGAAGAAATGGAAGTGACCGCACATGGCAGAACCTATTTTGACTGTTGAACATCTGATCAAGGCTTATGGTGAGACCCCGGTGCTGGACGACATCAGCTTTGCCGTCAAGCCCGGCGAGGTCATCGTGGTGGTCGGCCCTTCCGGCTGCGGCAAGAGCACCCTGCTGCGCTGTCTGAATGGTCTGGAACCCACCCAGAGCGGCCGCGTCCGGCTGGGCAATGAAACGGTCGCCTACGGCGGCAAGAACCTGACCCAGTTGCGCCAGCGCATCGGCATGGTGTTCCAGAGCTACGAGCTGTTCCCGCACCTGACCGTGCTGGATAACATCCTGCTGGCCCCCACCAAGGTGCAGAAGCGCCCGAAGGACGAGGTGCAGAAGGAAGCCGAAGCCCTGCTGGACCGCGTGGGTCTGCTGGCGAAGAAAAACAGCTACCCCCGCGAGCTTTCCGGCGGCCAGAAGCAGCGCGTGGCCATCGTGCGCGCCCTGTGTATGCACCCGGAGATCCTGCTGTTTGACGAAGTGACCGCCGCCCTCGACCCCGAAATGGTGCGCGAGGTGCTGGACGTGATGCTGGACCTTGCCAAGCAGGGCCGCACCATGATCATCGTCACCCACGAGATGCAGTTCGCCCGCGCCATCGCCAACCGGGTCATCTTCCTGGACGGCGGCAAGATCGTGGAAGAAGCTGCCCCGGCGGACTTCTTCGACCACCCCAAGACCGAGCGCGCGCAGCGCTTCCTGCGCACCTTCACGTTTGATGCTGTGAAATGAGTCACAGATCATATAACGGCTCCGGGGGTTCCGGGGCCATGGGAAAGATTTTGTAAAGGAGAATCCATTATGAAACAGTCCAAAATTTCGCGTCGTACCTTCCTGCTGGGCCTGGGTGCCGTGTCCGCTGCTGCCGCGCTGACCGCATGCGGCGGCTCCTCTGCTTCCACTGCAGCATCTGGCAGTGCTGCTTCCGGCAGCGGCGTCGTGTACCGCACCCTGGACGAGATCAAGGAGTCCGGCACCATCAACATTGGCGTCTTCTCCGATAAGAACCCGTTCGGCTACGTGGACGAGAACGGCGAGTATCAGGGCTATGATATCTACTTCGGCAACCGTCTGGGCGAAGACCTGGGCGTGGAGATCAACTATGTTTCCACCGAGGCTGCCAACCGCATCGAGTACCTGCAGACCGGCAAGGTGGATGTGATCCTGGCAAACTTCACCGTCACCCCCGAGCGCGCTGAGGAAGTGGACTTCGCTCTGCCCTACATGAACGTGGCCCTGGGCGTCATTTCTCCGGACGATGCCGTTGTCACCACCCTGGACAACTGGAACGCCGATGACCAGATGATCGTCATCTCCGGCACCACCGCCGAGACCTACCTGACCAAGGAGTATCCCGACATCCCGCTGCAGAAGTACGATTCCTACGCAACTGCAAAGAATGCACTGGAGAACCGCAACGGCGTGGCATGGGCCAACGACAACACCGAGGTCATCGCTTTTGCAAAGCAGAACCCCGGCTACACCGTGGGCATCCCCTCGCTGGGCAGCGCCGACACCATTGCTCCCGCTGTGAGCCAGGGCAACACCACCGTGCTGGATTGGCTGAACGAGGAGATCAAGGCACTGGGCGAGGAGAACTTCTTCCACAAGGACTATGAGGAGACTCTGGTGGACACCTACGGCCTGGACTACGAGGACGAGCTGGTCGTCGAGGGCGGCGTTGTGGGCGGCTCGGACGATGCCGCTTCCAGCGAGGCTGCTTCTTCCGAGGCTGCTTCCGCATCCGCAGCACAGTAAACCGGAAAATGGTTCAAGGGCAGGCAGGGGCAAAACCTTTGCCTGCCCTTTTTGTGCGCCCGATTGCACCCGGGGCACGAACGTGCTATACTGGAAGAAAAAACGACAGGGAGGGACAACGCATGAAATTGACATCCGCAGGCGCAAATAAAATGATCAAAGCATGGAACGAAGACCTGGAGGGGCTGCTGAAAAAAGAAGAAGCGGAAAGCAGAACGACCTATGGAATCAATGAGGAACCGCTGCCCGCAAACTACGACTTTGCTCGGATGCAGCAGCAGATGGATGCGCTGAACCAGAAGATCGCTGTGCTGCGTCACGCAGTGAACGTGTTTAATACCACCACTGTGTTGGAGGGATTTGGGTTTACCATCGACGAGGCACTGGTGCGCATGGCAATGCTGACAAAAAAGAAGCAGCGTCTGGCACGGATGAAGCAGGTGCCGTCGCTGGTGCGCACATCCCCCGGCTATGGCAGCAACACTCCGGAAATGACCTGCCGCAACTACGATGCAGAACAGGTGGAACAGGAGTACCGCCGTGTCAGTGATCAGCTGACGGCTTTGCAGCTGACGCTGGACCGCGCCAATCTGCTTTTGGAATTTGAAGTGGAGCTGGAGGGGTGACCGTGATATTCCGGGGTGAATGCGTTTTTATTTGAATCTGGGAGAGCCATAAGGTTCTGGTACAAGGTTACAAATTTGGGTTGTTTTGTTATTTGATCAAGGTTATGGATAAGGTTAAGGCTTTGATAAAATGCAGCAATGCAATCGCGCGTGCATCTAAAAGCCTCCGTATCGGCTTTTGTCGGTACGGGCGGGGAGGCACGGTTTCAGCCGCATCTAAGAGCAACAGGGCAGGCAGGGGCAAAACCTTTGCATGCCCTTTTTGTGCGCCCGATTGCACCCGGGGCACGAACGTGCTATACTGGAAGAAAAAACGACAGCTGTCGTGTAAAAGCGAGGGAACCACCAATGAAGCGAGCCTACATCAACGGCATTCTGCTGGACGGCACCCAGCATATGGAACCCCAGGCCCACAAGGTGCTGCTGTGCGAGGACGGCACCATCACCGCGCTGGCGGACGAGGGCACCGATCTGGACGGGTATGAGGTCATCGACCTGCACGGCAATTATGTGATGCCGGGCCTGATCAACCTGCATGTGCACCTGGCGGGCAACGGCAAACCCAGTGCAAAGCCCCGCGACAATGCAGCGCTGGTGCGCAAGATCCTGAGCAATGCCCTGACCCGGGCGGTGGCCTACCGGCTGGTGTGCAGCTATGCCAAGCTGGAACTGCTGGGCGGCGTGACCACCATCCGCACCGTGGGCGGCATTGCCGATTTTGACACCCGCTGCCGGGATGATGCAGCAGCCGGCAAGCTGCTGGCACCCCGCATCCTTGCCGCCAACGAGGGCATCTCGGTGCCGGGCGGCCACATGGCAGGCTCGGTGGCCGTGGCGGCCCACAACAACGCCGAAGCACTGGCCCAGCTGAAAAAGGCCAGCGGCCAGAAAGTGGACCTTGTCAAGCTGATGATCACCGGCGGCGTGCTGGACGCCACCGAAAAGGGCACCCCCGGCGAGCTGAAAATGCCGCCGGAGATGGTCAAGGCCGTCTGCGACGAGGCCCACAAGCTGGGCTATCCCGTGGCGGCCCACACCGAATCGCCCGAGGGCGTGAAGGTGGCGCTGGAAAACGGCGTGGATTCCATTGAGCACGGCGCAAAAATGGACGAAGAAACGGTGAAATTGTACAAGGAGCACGGCGCATTTGTGTGCACCACCATCTCTCCGGCGCTGCCCTATGCACTGTTCGATACGGCCGTCTCCGGCGCATCGGAAAAAGACCAGTACAACGGCAAAATCGTCTTTGACGGTGTGGTGGAAAGCGCCAAGACTGCCCTTGCCAACGGCATTCCGGTGGGCCTGGGCAACGATGTGGGCTGCCCGTACATCACCCAGTACGACTTCTGGCGGGAGCTGTGCTATTTCCACAAGTACTGCGGCGTGAGCAACCAGTTTGCCCTCTACACCGCCACCCTGCGCAACGCCCAGCTGGCCGGGGTGGGGGACATCACCGGTTCCATTGAGCCGGGCAAGAGCGCCGATTTCATCGTGACGAAGCGCAATCCGCTGGAAGACCTGCGTGCCCTGCAGCATCTGGAGCTGGTGGTCTGCCGCGGCCATGTGGTGAAAAAACCGAACCCCAAGCGCAACAAGACGGTGGACGAATTGCTGGACCCGTATCTGGAATAAAAACACAGAAAAAGCCGCTTGCAAGCGTTTGGTTTGCAGGCGGCTTTTGTTCCCGAATATAGAAAGCTCGCCCTTCGGGAGAGCTGCTGAGCGCAGCGAAGCGGAGAGAACTTCTCACATGCTTGCCATCACGGCCATGATGCTCTGCCAGCTCTTGTTCCGGGCGGCAGGCACGGCAGAACGGCTGCGGCGGGCAGGCGCACTGGTACTGGCCGAAGCGGCCGCGTTCATGGCGGTCAGGGGTACTGTCGGGTGAAAGAACACCGCGGTGTCACCGGCCAGCCACTGGGCCGCAAGGCGTGCTGCCTGCGGGTCTGCCTGCAGGGTGCGGCGCTCGGCACCGGCCAGAAAATCGGCCAGCCAGTAGAGGATGGCCGCCAGCGGCAGGCTGGGTGCGGCGTCCTGGCTCCAATAGGTCCAGCGGGCACCGGTGCCCACAAAGCTTTCCACGGTGATCTGGGCCCCGGTGCGGGCGTCCTGCGGGATGCGGCCCCGGTAATTGACACCGGCACACTGCTGCAGCTCAGAAAGGATGCGCTGGGTGCGGGCCAGGTCCAGCCGGTCCTCGCGGCAGTAGGCGCGGAAATCCGTCTCGTCAATGAGACCGTTGGCGCTGGCGGGGAAGCGGCCCACCAGCTGGCCGTCGGCGTTGTGGCACAACTGCCAGCCTTTGCGGAACAGCTGGAAGCTCAGGCAGCGGCGGCCCATGGTGGAGTAGCACAGGATGGAGGTGCTCTCGCCGGGCAGCTGCTTGAGCTCCAGGCAGGCATCGTTGCCGCAGGTGTCCTGCAGCTTTACCGTTAAAAGCAGCTGGGCACCGGGGTGCTGGGCTGACATGGCGTTGTGCATGGCATCAAAATAACGGTTGGCATCCATGAGCGGTTCCTCCCTGAAAATGAGATACAGCGGTTCGTTGTATAACGGACGGGCGCTGCGTGAGACGACCCGGTGCACGACAGGCGGCTTACGCAGGAATGTTTTATTGACTGAACATAGTATAGCACATCTCACAACAAAAAACAACTATAAGTTTGCCAAAATTCGAAAAAATTCTGCAAACCGGGGCGGAACGGCTCGAAATATGGTTGTTGAAACATGCGTGCGGTTGTATTTGAACGCAAAACGCCCGCAGACGGAACGGCAAAACCGCTCGCCTGCGGGCGCTATTCTAATAAGGTATCATCAGTCACCCAGTTCACGGATCTCGTTCTGGATCAGCCGTCCGGCGGCGCGGGCCAGCTGGTCCATGCCGCGAATGCGGGCCATGTTCTTGCCGTAAATTTGTGCGGCGGCACCGGCAGAGCTGTCCTCCCCCATGAACACGGCCGAGACCCGGATGCCCATGCGCTGCAGCGCGCGCACCTGCGCGGCGGTGTCGGCCACACCGGCGGCGTCCTCATAGCCGCAGCCGAGGGGATTTTCTGCACTGGGCGGGATGCGGCGGCTGTCGTTGGGCGAAGCATCCGTCAGCACGATGAGCAGATGCCGCGGCGCCGGCCCGGGCGCAAACTGCAAAAGGTCGCCTGCCGCGCGCAGGGCAAGGCCGTCGCGGTTCCAGCCGGAAGCAAAATAACGGTTGATGTTCTGCAGGTTTTTGTCTGCAAAGCCCTTGAGCACCCGCAGCACGGTGTAGCCCCGCAGGCTGCTGAAGCTGGACACCCGCACCGGGATGCCGCAGGCGGCAAGGCTTTGGGCCAAGATGCTGCCCTGCGCAGCGATGACCTCCTGACAGTGCAGGCGGGAGGCCGATGCATCCAGCAGCAGGTCCACCGTAAAGGCGGGCTGGTTTTCTTCCTCGGCGCACAAAAACACCCGGTCATCGTTCAAAAGCGGGGCCCGCCAGATGCGCCCGGCGTTTAAGTTGCCGCTGCGGGCCACGCGGGCGTTGGGCTGCTGGTGCACGAGGATGCAGTTGCGAATTTGCTCCGTCAGCCGCAGCACGACGCTGCGGTGCAGTTCCCGGTTTTTGGCGTAATAGGCGCGGTTGCGGTCGGCCTGCAGCTCGGCCTGTTCGGCCAGATGCTTTGCCTCCGGCGTGGGGGCCTGCTCCGGGCTGGGCACACCGGCGCTGAACCACAAATGGCAGCCCAGATGGTCGCCCACGCACAGCTCCTGCTCGGCTTTGCGCAGCCGTTCCGGCGGGTAAATGGAGCGGCCAAAGCAGCTTTCGATGTAGGCTCTGTCCTGTGCGGCATTCTGCTTCAGGGTGATGTGGGCCCGGCGCTTGTCCACCGCCAGCCCGCCGCCCACGGCATCCACGGAGTTTGAGTGCTCCACGGTCACGCGGTCCGTTTTGATCATCTGGGTGGGCATGGCCTTTGTGGCAAGCTTTGCCAGCAGGCCGTCCAGGTGCAGATGCAGCGCCGCTTTCTGGTGCACGGTGCCGTCGAACAGGTTGAATTTTGCGTAGACGGCCAAAATTTCGGCCTTCAGCTGGGCCGGTTCGGGTGCGCTTTCGGGGGCAAGGGCCGCCGCAAGGCCGGACTCATAAGGCGTCATCACCGGGTCGGCACGACCCAGCACACGCCGCCAGCGCGCCGCCTGCATGGTGTAGACCAGCTGGTTTTTCGCCATCCATTCCTGCCGCGAAAGCTTGTACTGAATGGCAAAAAAGTAGTCCGCATGGGCATGGCGCAGCGCTTGGAGCACCGGGCGGCGGGGCAGTTCCAGCCGGTAAGCCGCGTTTTCCAGGTACAGCCAGGTCATGTCATCCAGCATGGCCTGCCGCATGTCGCCGTCCCATGCATCAAAGATGCTGCGGATGAGCGCATCTCCGTAATATTTGTGGATAAGCCCCACGACGGTGTTCATGTAAAAATCGGTGGTGCCGTCGGTGTAGCGGGCGAGGAACAGCGGCTCAAAGCCATAGGCTCCTGCAGCAGCCCAGACCTGATTGGCCGCGCGCCGCTCCTGGGCGGTGTAGCTCTGGGCTTCCATCAGCCGAACAGCTTTCCGGCGTCCAGCTTCGCCGGGATGCGCGCTGCGATGACGTCCCGGATCAGGCCCTGCTCGTAGGAATCAAAGGCCTTGTTGGTGATGCCCATATCCAGCGCCGCGCCCGCCGGGATGCCGCGCCGGATCAGCCGCAGCGCGTCCAGCATACCGCGCAGGTCCAGCGCTTTTGTGGAAATTTCCGCGCTGTCGCACTTTTTCTGCAGGTCGAGGAACAGCAGCGCGAACTGGTGCACATATTTCGCCGTCAGGTCCGGGAACTGGGCCCGCAGCAGCTTTTCCAGATTGTCCTGGGTGATGGTGGGCATCTGGATGACCACAAAGCGGGAGGTGAGGGCCTCGTTCAGCTCCCGGGTGCCGGCGTAGCCGTAGTTCATGGTGGCGATGAAGCGGGTCTCCTCCGCCAGCGGGATGCGGTCGTAGCCGGGCACGTCGATGGCGCGGCGGAAGTCCAGCACCGCGTGCAGCACGGCCAGCGCTTCGTTTTTGGCCATGTTGATCTCGTCCAGCACGCCGAAGCCGCCGCACTGGGCACAGCGGTACACCGGGCCGGGGCGGAACACCACCTGCCCGCCTGCAAACGTGTCCATGCCAATGAGGGACGCGGCGTCCATGTTCACATGGAACGAGATGTCCCACGCGGGGCGGCCGAAAGCGGCGGAAAGATTCTCGGCCAGCACATTTTTGCCGGTGGCCTTGCCGCCCGCCAGCAGCAGGTTTTCGCCGCAGAGCAGGGCCGCCAGCGCCTGCTCCCACACCTCTTTGCCGTAGTAGGTGAAGGCAGGGGAAGGGATGCGCGGGCGCAGTTCGGCGGCCAGCGGGTGGGCGGCGCGGTACTGCTGCACCGCTTCCAGCAGGGCAGGGTCAACGCCCTCCTGCCGCAGAGTCTCAAGGAGATCAGACATTTGTACAAACACCTCGATTTTGCCGGTCTGGTTTTGGGCAACTGACCGGCTGTTCAAGCCTATCATAGCACAATCCGGGGCGTTTGTGTAGGGGGCAGGGGAGCAAAGAAACGGAAAATAAAAACCCCGGAGGGCGATGGGGCTCTCCGGGGAAGGGGCAAACATGCAAAGGGGTCAAAGGGGTGCTCAGCGGTCTTCTTTGCGGCGGTTCAGCGCAGCGCCAAGGCCCAGAAGCAGGCTGCCGCTCAGGGCGCTGAACAGCACCGCCAGCCGGTTGACGCCGGTCTGCGGCAGGGTGGAAGCCGCAGGAGCAGCCGGGGTGACGGCGGGGGCCTCTGCCGGGGGAACAACGGTGTCAGCCGGGGTCTCGGCAGGCAGGCTGTCGGCGGGGGTCTGCTCCGGGGTTCCGGGCGTTGTCTGGGTGGTCGTGGTGACAATGGGGTCGGCATCGGTGGTGGAGACGCAGCCGTAAGTATAGCGGACGGAGGCTTTGGTGTCCGTCTGCACGGTCTTGTCGCCGTCCAGCGTCACGACCGGGTCTTTCTCGGAGCGATAAGTATAAGTGATCTTGCCGTCCAGCTTTTCCGCCGTTTCGTCCGTCTCGGCAGTGGTCTGCTGCCACGGCGTTACCGTATCATAGGCGGCTGTGCCGGTCTCGGTGGTGGTGCCGGTAGTGGTCTGCTGGAAACCGGCGGTGTAGCTGCCCTGCTGCTGCCAGCCGGAGCCGCTGTGGGCAGCGGTGAAAGCGGTGCGGGCGGTCATGGAGGTGCCCACGGCGTCGTCCTCCTTGGTGATAACGGTCAGCGGGGCAACATAGGTCTTGATGGTGGACTCGTTCTGTCCCACCACTTCGCCGCTTTCCACCTGCACAAGGTCAGAGATCTTCAGATCGTAACCGCCGTACCAGCTATTCGAATGGTTCCAGCGTGCCTTGGTTGCGTTGGCACATTTGTTGCTGCTGACATCCATATAACCATAGGCGGAAAGCTTGGAATTGTTGAGGTAGACCTGATACCAGACCGTTTCAGGCGTTCCCTTGTTTGCGTCATACCAGGACTGGTCGGAAAGGCGGACGACCTGCCGCTGGATGTCTGCATCTGTGACTTCTTTGTCCTGCGCTTTCATGGCAGCCTTGTAGGCAGCAACGGCAGCATCATAGGAGATATAGTGCTGCACAGCACCGTCTGTATCCGTAAGCGCATCGTAGACCACCGTGCCGGTCAATCGGTAGAAAGCACTCTTGGTGGGGTTGTTGTTATGCTCTTGGTTTTCAGTACGGGCATATTCATAAAAACCTTGGATGCCACCGGTTTTGTCGAAGCCGATATTTTTGGCAAGACCGGCTTTCTGGTTGCTTGCAGGCTTATTGAGCAGATCGTCTACGTTGTAGTTCCATTCCAGCTGAAGGCCATTGCGGATGATCAGGCAATCGGTTGTTTTCGTGCGGCCGCCTTCATCCGGGAGCAGATGCAGGGTGGAATCGGTGATGAGTTCCAGATGCTGGAGGTAGTCATTGGTTCCACCGGTATAATAGTTTGGGCGCTGTTCGTAATACAGAGATTCATCCGGGGTGCCCTTGGTGTCCTCGTTGACCCAGACCTTCTTGTCAGGGTTCTTCGCCAGCGCTTCCTGTTCTTTCAGGATCTTCGCCAGCTGATCTTCGTTCATGTTGTTCAGGCTGACGGCGGTGGTGATCTTCTGGATAATGTCCTCTTTCGTACTTGTGGAGGTGATCTCCATATCACCCACCTTCAGCACCTGGTTGGGTTTCAGGCTCTGGCGGATGGCGTCAATCTGATCCCACAGCTTCTGGTAGGCATCGTCCTTCTCGTCCTCGGTGCGGGTCTCGGAGAGCGACCAGCTCTCGCGGGTCTCCACGCTGAGGGTCTGCTCCAGCAGGCCGGTGCAGTCGATGGTGTAGATGGTGTGGTCCTTCGTGTAGGTCGCGGTCACCTTGCCGTTCTTCCGGGTCACGGCAAGGTCGGAGGCACCGGCGGTCTTGTCCGCCAGCAGGGCAAGAATCTGCTTATCGGTCAGGTCGTTTTTGTTTTTCAGGGTGATGGTGGTCTTGGTGGTCTTGCCGGAAGCGTCGGTCACCTCGCTGGTGTAGGTATCGCCGTCCTTTTTCAGGCCGGTGTAGGTTTGGCCGTTTTTCACGATGGTGTAGGTGGCGTCGTCGCCCTCGCCTGCGGGCGTGATGGTCCAGCTGCTGCCCTGCTGGACCGTGCCCGGGGTTTCCGTGCTGTCGGCCTTGTCGAACACATCCCACGCAATGCGGGTCAGACCGGTGAAGCTGGTGTCGGTCACGGTATACCCGGCGGCAACCAGCTGCTCCACCGTCATGCCTTTTTCGGCGGCAAGCTGCTTCAGGGCGTAGTCCCGCTTTTCATCGTCGGTCAGGCTGGCGCTGTCGTAGTGGAAGCGGTAGACTTTCGTCTTGCCGCCCACCGTCAGGGTATACTCGGTCACACGGCCTTCGGCGTCGGTCTTGATGTCGGTGGCGTCTGACGGGGCACCCAGTTTGTCGGTCAGGGGAGAGGCGGCAGTGCTGCCGTCAAGCTGGAAGTAGGGCTTGCCGCTCTCGTTCCATGCAATGGTGGCGCCGCCTGCGGTGGCACTGCCGGTGACGGTGTGGGTGCCGGACTCGCCGTTATTGGTCTCACTGGCAGTCTCGGTGACCTGATAGGTCTCGCTGGTCTCGCCGCTGACCGTGACCGCAAAAGTGTAGGTCTTGCCGTCATGCGTATAGGTGTAACTGCCGTTTGCGTTGCGGGTGAGCTCGGAGAAAGACACCGTTTCCACGCCGGAGGCCTTGGCGGCAGCGGCGGTCAGGGCATTTTCCAGTGCAGCCTGCTTTGCGGCGGCGGCTGCCTGCTCCGGGGTCTGGCTGCCGTCTGCCAGCTGCTGGCTGCCCAACGTGCCCTTGTCGTTTTCCACCTTGACATGCACCTTCATCTGCTTGCGCAGCAGGGCGGTCTGGTCGGCATCCAGCTTGCAGGTCTCGCCGTCTTTGGTCAGGTAAAGGGCACCGTCCTTGCCAACAGTATAGCCCTTTTCTTCACCGCCCATCAAAGCGGCAAGGTCCTGATTGGAAAGTTCTGCCTGCCCAGCAGCGGTCTCGTCACCCAGCGTCAGGGTGTAGGTCTTGCTGCCCTGTTTTACCGTGATGGTCTTGCCGTCCTCGCTGCGCTGCGCATCCGGGTCGGCCAGCAGCTCGGCAATGTGCAGGGTGTAGGAGTTCCCGGCACCGTCGGTCAGGGTGGTCTCGGGCGGGTAAGTGTAGTCCTGCTTCACGTCCTCGCGGCCGTGCTGGGTGCTTTTTTCCACCTTGACGATCAGGGTGGTGGTCACGGTCCGGGAAGCGGTGCTGGAATCCACCGTCACGGTGGTCTGCTGCTGGCGGCCGTTGGCGTCGGTGATGGTCTTGGTCAGGGTATAGGTGCCGTCGCCGTTGTCAACGTAGCCTGCGTCGATCAGCTTGGCAATGTCCTGCCCCTCCATGGAGCCGGTCTCGTGGGTGACCTTGGTCAGGGTGAGCTGGCGGGAGTTGCCGTCTTCGGATAGTTCGGATTCGCCCGTCACGATGTAGTTGCCGCCCACCTCGGCACCCTTGCCGGTGCTCCAGTCCACGGTGATGTCCTTCAGTTCTTCGTCGGCATCCAGCTCATCCTGGGGCGTGGTCTCGGTCTTGCTGGTGGAAGAAGACGCGCTGCCCTCCACGGTGGTGGTGGTCGTGGTGGTGCCCTGGCTCACCGTGGTGGTGGTCTCGGTGACCGAGCCGTCCGGGTTTTCGGTGGTGGTCTTATCCACCACCGTTCCGGCGGGGTCGTAGGTCGTGGAGCTTTCGTCGGTGCGGGTCTCGGTCTTGTCCGCAGTGCCCTTGTCCTTGCCGGTCTCGCCGTCCGTCACAGGGCCTTCGGTCGTTTCGGTGGTGGAGCCATCCGGGTTCTGGACGGTTTCGGCAGGCGGGTAGGCGATGGTGTCTTTCGGGCCGAGCACGGGCAGGGCAGGCTGTGGTTCTTCTGCAGGGTCAGAGTCATCGCCAGGCGTGGTGTCCTGCGCCGCATCGGCTGCAGACGGGCTGACCGTGTCGTTGATCTCGGCCGTGTCGGCGGCGGGCGCTTTCTCCGGCTGCACGACGGCATCCTGTTCCGGGAAGGCATCGGGCAGCTCATCTGCGGCGGACGCAGAGACGGGCTGTGCGGCGGCACATGCCGCAAGAGCAACCGCGGCTGCGGTCAATTTGAACTTCTTGTTTGTCACACAAATACCCCCTAATGGATGATAAAAGCATGGCTCTATTCAAAAGGCCAATACTTCTTATTCTATTATACATCATAGGGGGGGGGGGGTAAAGCGATAATGCAACAAAAAATGCGTGAAATAGCAGTTCTTTTTTTAGCAGGTGGTTCAAAATTCGGCAAAAAGACCGCCGCAAAAAAAGCCCGGAAGCTCTCGGCAGAAAGGGCTTCCGGGCAGGATTATGAAGGGAGTAATTCCAAACGGGGAATTTGCCGGGCGGGCTCAGTCCACCACGTCCTCGAACTGGCTGTTGTACAGATCGGCGTAGAAGCCGCCTGCTTCAATGAGCTGGTCGTGGGTGCCCTGTTCCACGATGTCGCCGTCCCGCATCACGAGGATGAGGTCGGCGTCCTTGATGGTGGAAAGGCGGTGGGCGATGACAAAGCTGGTGCGGCCTTCCATCAGGCGGTCCATAGCGGTCTGGATGCGCTGCTCGGTGCGGGTGTCCACACTGCTGGTGGCCTCGTCCAGGATCAGGATGCGGTTATCGGCCAGAATGGTGCGGGCGATGGTGAGCAGCTGCTTCTGGCCCTGACTGACGTTGGAAGCGTCCTCGTTCAGCTCCATTTGATAGCCGCCGGGCAGGGTGCGGATGAAGTGGTCGGCGTTGGCAGCCTTGGCGGCTGCGATCACTTCTTCGTCGGTGGCGTCCAGACGGCCGTAACGGATGTTCTCCAGGATGGTGCCCTTGAACAGCCAGGTGTCCTGCAGCACCATGCCAAAGCCCTCGCGCAGAGCGCTGCGGTCAAAGTCGCGCACATCGTGGCCGTTCAGGGTGATGGAGCCGGCGTCCACATCGTAAAAGCGCATGAGCAGCTTGACCATGGTGGTCTTGCCCGCGCCGGTGGGGCCGACGATGGCCACCTTCTGGCCGGGCTGCACCTCACAGCTGAAGTCGTGGATGATGGTCTTTTCCGGGGTGTAGCCGAACTTGACGTGGTTAAAGGTCACCTGACCGTCGATGCAGCTGGGGTCTGCGCGGCGGGCAGGGTCGGCGGTCTGGTCTTCTTCCGGCTCGTTCAAAAACTCGAACACGCGCTCGGCGGCGGCGGCCATGCTCTGCAGCATATTGGACACCTGCGAGAGCTGCTGGATGGGCTGGGTGAAGTTCTTGACGTACTGAATGAAGGCCTGAATGTCGCCGATGGTGATGGTGCCGCCCGCCGCAAAAATGCTGCCGACAATGGCCACAGCCACATAGCCCAGGTTGCCCACAAAGTTCATGATGGGCATCATCAGGCCGGAGAGGAACTGGCTTTTCCAGGCGGATTCGTAGAGTTTATCGTTGGCGGCGTTGAAATCGTTCAGCACCACAGCTTCGCGGTTGAAGGCCTTGACCACATTGTGGCCGGAGTACACTTCTTCCACCTGGCCGTTCACAACGCCCAGGATGGCCTGCTGGGCCTTGAAGTATTTCTGGCTGAACCGGACCACCACCAACACCAGCGCCAGCGACACCGGCAAGATCAGCAGGGCGATGAGGGTCATCTTGGGGCTGATGGACAGCATCATGATCAGCACGCCGATCATGGTGGTGACGCTGGTGATGAGCTGGGTGATGCTCTGGTTCAGGCTCTGGCCCAGCGTGTCCACATCGTTGGTGATGCGGGAGAGCACTTCGCCGACCGTGCGCTTTTCAAAGTAAGCGAGGGGCAGGCGGTTGATCTTTTCGCTGATCTGCTTGCGGAAGTCGTAGCAGACTTTCTGGGAAAGGCCGGTCATCAGCCAGCCCTGAATGAAGCTGAACGCACTGCTCAGCAGGTACATGCCCAGCAAAAACAGCAGGATGCGGCCGATATACACAAAGTCGATGCTGCCGGTGCCGCGCAGCTTGGCGATCCAGCCGGTGGCAAGGGCCGTGGTGGCTTTTGCCAGCACCTTGGGGCCTGCGATATTAAAGATAGTAGACAGGATAGCAAACACGATGGCCGTGATCAGCGAGAGCTTATAGCGGCTCATGGTGCGGATGAGCTGCAGCAGCGTGCCTTTGAAGTCCTTGGCGCGCTCGGTCGTGGGGCGTCCGGGTCTTGGCATATCACTCACCCTCCTTTTCCGTATTCAGAGATTCGAGGTCAAGTTCCTTCTGGCTCAGCTGGCTGCGCGCGATCTCCTGGTACTCCGGGCAGCTGACCATCAGCTGGGCATGGGTGCCCTTGCCCACGAGACGGCCTTCGTCCAGCACCAAAATCTGGTTTGCGTGCAGCACGGTGGAGATGCGCTGTGCCACGATGATGACGGTAGCGTTGTCGGTCTCGGCTTTCAGCGCGCGGCGCAGGGCCACGTCGGTCTTGAAGTCGAGGGCCGAGAAGCTGTCGTCGAATAGATAGATCTTCGGCTTTTTCGCAATGGCGCGGGCGATGGAAAGGCGCTGCTTCTGGCCGCCGGACACATTGGAGCCGCCCTGTGCGATGGGGCTCTGGTACCCCTCGGGCTTCGCGTCGATGAACTCGGTGGCCTGCGCGATGGAAGCGGCCTTTTTCACGTCGGCGTCGGTGATGTGGTCGCCGCCGAACTTCAGATTCGAATCAATGGTGCCGCTGAACAGCACACCCTTTTGGGGCACATAGCCCAGCAGGTCGTGCAGCTGTGCCTGCGGCATCTCGCGCACGTCGATGCCGTCCACGGTCACGCTGCCGCCGGTCACGTCGTAAAAGCGGGGGATGAGGTTCAGCAGGGTGGATTTGCCGCAGCCGGTGGAGCCGATGATGGCAGTGGTCTCGCCGGGCTTTGCGGTAAAGCTGATGTGCTCCAGTGCGTCGCTGTCGGCACCGGGGAAGCGGAAGCTCACGTCGTTGAACTGCACGGTGCCCTGCCAGTTTTTGCGTTCCTGTGCAGGCTTTGCCGTGGCTTCGTCCGGGTCGTGGATGGTGGCCTTGGTGCGGATGACCTCGTCGATGCGGTCGGCGGCCACACCGGCGCGGGGCAGCATGACGGCCACCATGGCCAGCATCAGGAAGGACATGACGATCTGCATGGTGTAGGTGATGAATGCGATCATCTCGCCCACCTGCATGTTTCCGGCATCCATGGCCTTGCCGCCGAACCAGACGATGAGCAGGCTGGTGCCGTTCATGATCAGGGTCATAAAGGGCATCATGGCCACCATGGCGCGGTTGGTGAACAGCTGGGTGCCCATCAGGTCCTTGTTGGCCTTGTCGAAGCGCTGCTCCTCAAAGGCTTCGCGGCTGAAGGCACGCACCGGCATGATGCCGGTCAGAATCTCGCGGCTGACGAGGTTCAGGCGGTCCACCAGATTCTGCATGATCTTGAACTTCGGCATGGCGATGTTCATCAAAAAGATGATGAGCAGCAGCAGAACGGCCACATCCAGCACGATGATCCAGGAAAGGCCGGTGCTGCTGTTCAGCACATGGATGACGCCGCCGATGCCCAGAATGGGTGCATAGGCCACCATGCGCAGCAGCATGACGCAGACGAACTGCACCTGCTGGATATCGTTGGTGGTGCGGGTGATGAGGGATGCGGTGGAGAAGTTCTCGATCTCGGCGTTGGAGAAGCCGATGACCGAGGAGAAGGTCTCGCGGCGCAGGTCGCGGCCGATGGCGGCAGACACGCGGGAAGCGAGGAAGCCCACCGCGATGGACACAGCCACCATCAGCAGGGTCAGGCCCAGCATCTGGCCGCCCACCTTATAAAGGTAGCGCATCTGCACGTCGTGGGCCACGCCCTGGGCTTCGTATTCCAGCTGCACCAGCAGCATGGACTGGCTCTTGAGGTTCTCCACCACGGTGTCGTCCAGGCTGGCGAAGGCACCGGCCAGCTGCTGCTGGATGGCGTCGCGGCTGAAACCGGGCATCTGGCTCATGGCGGCGAACTGGGCGCACACGGTGTCCAGATCGTCGGCGGTGGGGGCGACCGTTTCAGCTTCAGCATCGGTATCGGTGCTGTCTGCAGAAGCCGCCTGCATGTCGGCCAGGCTGGTCATGCCCATCGCGGATTGTCCGGTGGGGGCGTTGGCCGCCTGGGCAGCCGCCATATACAGCACGATGTCCGGGGTGGTGATGGCATCTTCCAGCGCAGTACGCTCGTCGGCGGTCAGATCGCTGCGCAGTTTCAGCACGCCGTCGTCCTGCAGGTAGTACCCGTAGGCGTTCTGCAGCTTGTCGGCGTCTTCCTCGCTCATCAAAAGCGAGAGGGCGTCCAGCGTGCTCTGGCGGATGGTCTCCGGCAGGGGGCTCTCGATGCCGCCCTGCTGGATGCCGGTGTCCACGATCTTGCTGGTGTAGTCCGGCAGCGAAAGATCGCAGTACGCCTGCACGAACAGCAGCGCGAACACCACAAGGCAGACGGCCCAGTGCCGGGCCAGCTGCTTAAAGATTTTCGTCATGGTTCGGTTCTCCCTTCGGTTTGATACGCGCGGCATTTTCGGCCACGATGGCATCCATCAGCGCGCCGCGCAGCGCGTTCAGCTGGGCTGCCTGTTCGGGCTCCAGCCGGGCCATTACACAGGTAAAGTAGTCGCTCAGGGCGTCCTCGTACTGCCGGCAGGCTTCGTAGCCCTTGGGCGTGATGCGCACCAGCGTTTTACGGCGGTCCTCCGGTGCGGGTTCCCGGGCAATGAGTCCGTCGGCCTCCAGCTGACGCAGCCCGCGGCTGATGGCCGGCAGCGGCTGGTGCACCTCGTGGGCCAGGTCGGATACCGAGATGGCACCATCCTGCCCGCGGCTGCGGATGGCATGAAGCAGTGCTTCCAGCCAGGCAAAGTGGCATTTTGGTGTGTCGGCCAGAGCGGCTTTCATACCCGCCTTGGCAGCTTTGCTCAGCCGCCTGATATAGTGGCACAGGCCCTGAAAATTCAGCGCTTCTTCGGTTTCAGCAGGCACACGATCCCTCCTTCCTGCAAAATGCTTAACATGTGTTAAATATTAACGCTTGATAATAGTATACCTGCCGGGCCCGGATTGCAAGCGGATTTTGAAATATTAAACAAAAGTTCACAAAACAATTTGGTACATTTTCCAGCTTGCACCGCCGGACTGGTGCATAAACATGGAAGCAGGACAACAAGTGAGGTGGAACGGATGCAGGATATTTCCATGATCTTGCAGCTTTTTGGCGGGCTGGCGCTGTTTTTGTACGGCATGGACAGCATGAGCCGCGCCATCCAGCTGGGGGCGGGCAAGCGGCTGCGCAGCCTGCTGGCCCGGTGCACGGCGAACCCTGTGGCCGGGCTTGTGACCGGCGCTGCCGTGACGGCAGTGGTGCAGAGCAGTTCCGCCGTCACGGTGATGGTCATTGCCTTTCTGGCGGCGGGGCTTTTGCAGCTGCGGCAGGCCGTGCCGGTGGTGTTCGGGGCCAACATCGGCACCACGGTCACAGCCCAGCTGCTGGCCTTTCAAGTGGAACAGGGGCGGTACCTGCTGCTGTTTGGCGGGGTGCTGCTCTGCTTTGCCTGCAAGGGGCAGAAGGGCCGCTGCGCAGGCGAAGCGCTGTTCGGCTTCGGCCTGCTGTTCGAGGGCATCACGGTCATGAGCAGTGCCTTGCAGCCGCTGACCGAAAGCCCGCAGCTCTGGCAGTGGCTGGTGCGGGTGCAGGCAAACCCGGCCCTCGGTCTGCTGGCGGGCCTTGGCATGACCCTGACCGTGCAGAGCAGTTCTGCCACCATTGCCATGCTGCAGACGGTGGCCGCCCAGCCGGGCCCGGACGGCGTGCACGGCCTGCTGAGCCTTGCCGGGGCCATCCCGGTGCTGCTGGGGGATAACATCGGCACCACGATCACGGCGGTGCTGGCGTCCATCGGGCAGGGGAAAGATGCCAAGCGGGTGGCGGCGGCCCACGCCATCTTCAACTTGAGCGGTGCGGTGGTGTGCTGCGGGCTGCTGGGGCCGTTTGCGGCGCTGGTGCAGCGGCTTTCCCCCGCCGGGCCGGAGTGCGCGGTCATTGCCCGGCAGATCGCCAACGCGCATACATTATTCAATGTGTGCTGCGCGCTGGTGTGGCTGCCGCTCACCGGGCGGATGGTGCGGCTGGTGACAAGGCTGCTCCCGGACCGCGCGGCATAGACAAAAATGCAGCGGGCGTGTTGTGCGGGCAGAGAGCGCCGCCGCTTCGGCGCGGGATATCTACCGCTGCCACCGCTCCTTTGAAAAGGCCGTGGCCATCGACGGCAAGCGGGAGACCTACCTCACGGGGGACACCACCGTGGACTATGCCGAAGTCAAGGACCAGACGCTTTTGTACCACATCACGCTGGTGACCTCGGCAGACGAGAACGGCGAGATCGTCTTTGAGGACACTCTGCCGGAGGGCACCGCGTGGGGCAAAGGCAGCGACAAAAACAGGCTTTTTGTGGACGGCGTGCAGCAAAACTGGTATAATGGTGGCTGGCAGATCACTTCTGCACCGGACGCGGCCAATGGCAATTTGCTGAAAGTGTCGGTGCAGGGCTGCGACGACGGAAAAGCGCACACCATCGAGTATCTCTATCAGGTCAGCTTCAAGAACGACAGCCGCTGGAACAGCCTGCTCACCACGGATGTGCCGTACACCAACCGCGCCAAGTGGGGCGAGGAGGAGAAGGCTTCCATCACCACCACGGTGCACCGGGATGCCGCACCGCTGACCAAGACCGGCAAGATCTTCATCACCAACACGGTCTACCCGGGCTATGAACTGCCTTCCACCGGCGGCAGGGGCACGGCGCCCTTTGTGCTGGCGGGCGGCATCATGGTTTTGGGCGCGGCTCTGCTGCTTGCCTGCGGCCGGGTGCGGCGCAGAAAAGAGGAAACGAAATGAGACAGAAAATCGGCAAAGTATGCATGATCCTGGGGGCCCTGCTGATCCTGGCGTCGGCAGCGCTGCTGGCCTACAACAAGTGGGACGCCTCCCGCGCGGACAAGGCCGCCCAGCAGGCACTGGGCGAGCTGGAGCAGACCCTGACCCAGACCATTGAGGACAAGACGAAGGACGACACCCTGGTCCTGCAGCCCGAGCTGGACCCGGAGCAGGCGATGACTGAGGTGGAGCTGGACGGATGGAACTACATCGGCTACCTCTCCATCCCGTCTGTCGGGCTGCAGCTGCCCGTGATGAGCGAGTGGAGCTATGCGGGCCTGAAGGTCGCGCCGGGCCGCTACTCCGGCTCCACCTATGCGGACAACATGGTGGTCTGCGCCCATAACTATGCAAAGCACTTCAGTCCCATCAAGTGGCTGGCTGAGGGGGCCGAGGTCTATTTCACCGATATGGACGGCATGGTCTGGAGCTATGAAGTCTCCTATGTGGAGAACCTGCAGCCCACCCAGATCGAGAAAATGACCACCAAGACCGAGGATTCCGATGCCTGGGACCTGACCCTGTTCACCTGCACCACCGGCGGCAGTGCCCGCTGCGCCGTGCGCTGTGTGCGCACCGGGTATCCCACCCTGACGACGGAGACGGCTGCCGCTGCAGAATAAAACAAGCCCCAAAAGAAGGGGCCGCTGCACAAATTTCGTGCGGCGGCCCCTTTTCTGCGCCCTGCCTGCGGGAGGGGCGCGGAGACATAAAAAAGCGGAACAGTCGCAGCCGTTCCGCCATTGGATACAGAGGGTTACTTATTCTGGATGTACTCGTCGATGGCCTTTGCGGCAGCCTTGCCGGCGCCCATGGCCTTGATGACGGTGGCAGCACCGGTGACGGCATCGCCGCCGGCATAGACGCCGTCGCGGCTGGTCTTGCCGTCGTCGCCGTCGGTGACGATGCAGCCGTGCTTGTTGGTCTCCAGACCCGGGGTGGTGGAGCGGATCAGCGGGTTCGGGCTGGTGCCCAGACTCATGATGACGGTGTCCACATCCAGCTCAAACTCGCTGCCCTTCTTCTCGATGGGGCGGCGGCGGCCGGAAGCATCGGGCTCGCCCAGTTCCATCTCGATGCAGGTGATGGACTTGACGAAGCCTTCGTCGTTGGCGTGGATCTCCACGGGGTTGCACAGGGTCTTGAAGATGATGCCCTCTTCCTCGGCGTGCTCGACCTCCTCCTTACGGGCAGGCAGCTCGGCCATGCCGCGGCGGTAGACGATGTACACGGTCTCGGCACCCAGACGCAGGGCGC
>ENA-UONY01000611-UONY01000611.1-human-gut-metagenome-genome-assembly--contig:-CS9-NODE-611-length-40980-cov-116.244911_pt1 | contig 40980 bp, 39 predicted proteins | sample MGYA00242465_ERZ724012 | MGnify/ENA metagenome assembly ERZ724012 | reverse complement strand
CTGTATTCCTTAAATCGCCTGCCCAGTTCCGCTATGATTTCCGGATTGGCCATGGCTTGGGTGATGTGATTCGTTGTCATATCGCAAAGGTAAATATATTAACTGTTAAATCAAAATATGATAGATAACAATTAATATATTTACTATTATATTGAATGGTACAGGATGCCGTTTGTGTGTTAATCCCCTAATTCCATGCTACGCTTATTGCCGCCTATAATCGGGCTTTGCACAGGCTTTATGTCCTGAAGGCTTTTTAGCATCCCTTCCATTTGGAAGATTTTGGCGGCAGCGATGAAGTTGGTGGCGGATATATCCGGCTGGAGGCTTTTCAGTACGTTCTCCGATGGCTGATATCCTCTCATCTTCAGTTCCAGGATGGCGTTGAAGTCATCATTTCGCATAGCCTTCATGAAAGCCTGCTCTTGTTCGTTGGCAATGTCCGGCATTTGGATGGTATGCAGTTGCTTGCCGAACAAGAGCAGGTTTTTTCCGATAAAATTCGATACACAAATAGGAATCTGTTAGAAACAAGCTATTTATAAGCTTTTCTCAAAGAGTGAGGTAATGACTTGGCAACGGTTGCTAATTCTGTGATATGCGGTGTATTTCCACCTAAAAACTCTCGCCGACTGCAAAAATACAAAAAAAGAGGATAGGAGTGCAAGTCTTATAAAGTTTTTTCTTGCTTTTCATTCGTATATTCCATTTTGGTAGTCCGTGATATATTGCGTAAATGTCTTTCCCGTCTGTTGCTTGAAGAAGCGCATCAGATGGCTGGGGTCGGAAAAGTGGAACTCGTCCGCCAACTGGCTCACGTTGCGGTCGGAGAACAACAGCTCGTTTTTCAATTCCTCCAACAAGCGTTGTTTGAGCAGATGGGTGGCGGACACGCCGAACTGCGCCATTACAGAATTGTTCAGAGTGATACGGCTCACGCGGAGTATATCGGCATATTCCTGAACACGCTGCATGTCGCGGATATGTTTCTCCAACAGGTCTTTGAATTGGAAGGCATAATTGTTCTTCGGCACTTCGACCGGCAGACGGTAAGTTTTGGCGTATGCCCGGTTGATAACCACCAACAGATAGTAAAGCACAGATACGATAAGGTTGTAAGTGTCTGCCACAGGATGCAGCAGCTCCTGTTTTATCTTCCCCAAGAGGCGCATATATTCCGCCAGTTCTTCCGGCGCGGCAAACAGGTACGGTGGCGTGTCGGTCTGATAATAATACAGCAGGCGATAGACGAAGAACTTGTCGGCGATGAACGTGCGCATAAAGTCTTCGCGAAAGATAAGAAAGGTGTAGTCCAGTTCCGCTTCGTCCACGTGCCATTCCTGTTGCTGGTGCGGCGACAGGAGGAGCACCATATCGTCCCGTAACTCTATTTTGCGGAAGTTTAACAGCACATAGCCATTGGCGCGGCGAAAGAAATAGAAACTGAAAAAATCCGTCTTGAACGTCCGGTGCTCGGTCAAGACACCACAGATGTCCTTGCTCTCGCCTGTGTTGATGTAGAAGTCCACGCCGCAACGTGTCTTGCTGAACGGGACGCTGACCAGTCTTTCGGGGTTGGTTATCGTTTTCATCGCTCTTGTTCTTTGCTTTCTGCAAATATACATCATTCTTTTATCAAAATGGCATATATTTCTCTTTTTAAGGCATAGAGGCATCAGGGGAATCTTCCGAACTTTGCACCCGACAAATCATAAAAGCGTAACATTATGAACGAGAAAGCTATTATCCGGTTGGTGCGCAGCGCCACCTTGAAAATCAATTATGCAGGACACACCATCCTTGTTGACCCCGTATTTGCCGACAAAGGAACCCTGCAATCCGCTCTCGGCGTGTATAAAAGTCCGAGGGTGCATCTGGTAATGCCCATCAGCGAAATCACCGAGGGCGTGGATATGGTACTGCTCACACACAACCACATTGACCATTATGAACCGAGCGTGAAACAACATTTGCCGAAAGACATCCCTTTCTACACCCAGCCGCAAGACAAGGAAACCCTCGTGCAAGATGGTTTTACAAATGTAGAAGCAATTGAAAAGAGCAAGACAATAGGCAACCTGACCATCCACCGCACCACGGGTCATCACGGTTTCGGTCAGATAGGCCAGATGATGGGACCCGTGTCGGGCTATGTGCTGATGGCGGAGGGACTTCCGACCATTTATATAATGGGCGACTGCAAATGGGAACCGTGCATCCTTGAAACCGTGGAAAAATACCGCCCTGATTATATCGTTGTAAACAGCGGCGGTGCGGTGTTCCCCGAATTTTCCAAGACAGACGGCTGCATCATCCCCGACGAACAGGAAGTGATGGCGATGCTCGACACGCTCCCCGCACAAATCAAACTGATAGCCGTACACATGGATGCTATTGACCATTGCCAGACAACACGCGAAATCCTGCGAAACGAAGCCCGCCACCACGGAGTGGATATGAACCGACTGATTATGCCGGGAGATGGGGAGAGCATTACGTTATGAGTGTTTGCATCAAATCGCTGATAAAGAATATGAACATAGTGATAGGCTGCTCAATAGGGTGCAGCTACTGCTATGCCCGTAATAACTGTCGCCGCTTCCATATCACGGACGATTTTTCTGTACCCGAATATATGGGGCGCAAGCTACACATCATCGACACTCCAAAACCTCACGTATGGCTGATGACCGGAATGAGCGACTTCTCCGATTGGAAGCCTGAATGGAACGCGGAGATTTTCGGAAGAATGAAAAGCAATCCGCAACACGCTTATATCTTTCTTACGAAACGTCCGGATAAGGTCTGTTTTTCTACGGATGACGAAAATGTCTGGATGGGCGTGACCGTCACGCGCAGTTCCGAGAAAAAAAGGTTAGAAGATTTGAAAAGAAATATCAAGGCCAAACATTACCACGTCACCTTTGAACCTATCTTTGACGAAATCGGAGAGATAGACTTCGCGGGTATCGATTGGGTTGTCATAGGCACGGAAACGGGACATCGGAAAGGCAAAGTGGATTCCCGTCTCGAATGGGTGCTTCACATTGCCGACCAAGCCAAAGCGCAAGGAATCCCCGTATTTATGAAAGAGGATTTGCTGCTTATAATGGGTGAAGAAAGGATGATTCAGGAACTGCCGGAACAATTTATCAAACGCATACAATGAATACTGAAACAATCAAGGAAATAGACGTACAGAGCGTTATGACCAAATCCGCACTGCCAGTCGGAGGATATTCGGTCAATCCTTACGTGGGATGCCCTCACGCCTGCAAGTATTGCTACGCATCGTTTATGAAACGCTTCACCGGGCATACAGAACCGTGGGGCGCGTTTCTGGACGTGAAGAACTGGAAACCGATAGCCAATCCGCACAAATATGACGGTGAGCGCATCGTGATAGGTTCCGTGACGGACGGTTACAACCCCTATGAGGAACAATTCCGCCGTACCCGCAGGCTGCTCGAAGAACTGCGCGGAAGCAACGCCGAGATTATGGTATGTACGAAGTCCGACCTCGTCCTTCGCGACCTCGACCTGTTGAAACGTTTTCCCAAAGTAACAGTGTCTTGGTCAATCAATACGCTTAACGAACAGTTTCGTGCGGATATGGACAACGCCGTGAGCATAGAACGCCGCCTGAAAGCAATGCGCCAAGTCTATGAGGCAGGCATCCGTACCGTGTGTTTCGTTTCGCCCATATTTCCGGGAATAACCGATGTAAAGACGATTATCAAGGAAGTGAAAGGATATGCCGATTTGATATGGCTTGAAAATCTGAACCTGCGCGGACAATTCAAAGGAGAGATAATGGCATATATCCGTGAGAAGCATCCCGAACTCTTCCCATTATACGATGAGATTTACAACAAGAAAAGGCTTGATTACTGGCAGGCATTGGAGCAGGACATATCCCAATATGCACAGACGCAAGGATTTCCCTATCGGGTGAACGATTTGCCCTACGGACGCTCGGAAAAAGGAAAGCCGGTCATCGTAAATTATTTCTATCACGAAAAAATCAGGCTCAAAAAATAAGATGTATATAAATTCCCGCTATGGGATGATAGCAAACAGCTTCGGTATGCCCGAAACACAAACTTGCTACCATAAAAACAGAGTTCAGACTTTAAAACAACTCATAAACTTTGGGCAACTCAAAGGACTGCTCGCAGCTTCTTTCGGAAGCAAACGGGGGCGTTCAGGGGGCAACCCCACTGGCTCATTGGGGAGTTTTTAGCATGAGCGTCAGCGGTGCGTGAAGAAAACGCCATAATGAGCTATGGCTTTTGTTCCCAAAAGCCTGCGGCGGTGTCGGTTTTCCCTTGTCGTTCGGCAGAACGGAAGTCCGTCTGGCCAGCCTGCGGATGGCGATACTCACCTCCGTTGCTTCCACAGCAGGCTTGATGATGAATGAAAATCCGATGAATTGATGAATGGGCGACTTAACATACTAAAAGTCATAGCGATACATGCTCAACATTCTTTCATCAAACCGCTTGTCAAAAGAAAAGCGATGAGTAAGGCTGTGTCCGTTTTCTCTTTTCATCAGCCATATCCTTTTGTTGAGAGTTTGATGAGGATGTAAACCGCTGTTATTCTTTATGTTTATATATACTTTCATCAATTCATCAAAATAATAAATAGCACTCATGCAAATTACCATGCCGTATTCCGGCAGACTTGCAGGCAAGTCTGAAAGTTTTGAATTATTGAGAAGTGAAGATAACGCATTGATGTTCTGTAATATACGACCTAAACAACCGTTCAACAAACCCGTTCACAAAACATTTGGCGACGAAAAGAAAAATAGCACTTGTCTGTCTTTTCGCAAGCACAGCCTTTCCAACAGGGCGTTGCGTACCCTTGCGGCATTGGGTGTGTTGATACGGAAAGCGATTGCCACGACCATTGGCAGGGCATACGCCTCCGCACAATAACCGTTGGGAAGCCTGATGCGCCTTTCCACATCGCAAGGCTTCAGCACTCCGCTTTTGTACACGGCTCGGATGGCGGCACGGAGTGTCGGGGCGATTACATCGAACAGCCTTACCAACTCCATTTCGTTCATCCACACGTTGGCGGCATCGGACGGCACGGCAATCCTGCCGCACCCGTCCATCGTGATTGTTGTCCGTTCCATAGACTGTGCGTTATAGGACGAAACGTCCGCTTATCTTGCTCTCAAAGGCGGATATGTCGTTTTCAAGTTTAGCGTTGGTCACCTTCGCGTAAATTTGCGTGGTGGTTATATTCGTATGCCCCAAAATCTTGCTCACGCTCTCTATCGGCATACCGTAATTCAATGCCAAAACAGCGAATGAATGGCGGCTCAAATGGAATGAAACCGGCTTTTCTATCCCGCATTTCTTCGCCACAGCCTTGATGCGTTTGTTCACCATGTCAAGCGAGCCGATGTTGAAAAGTCGCTTGTCTCTTCTGAACGGCTCGTAACGCCTGATTATCTGCATGGGGATGTCCATCAGCTTGATTTGGAACGGTACGCCCGTCTTTTGGCGTTTCGACACAATCCATGATGCGCCATTCATCTCAACGATGTTGTCGGTGGTCAGGTTCTTGATGTCCGTGAACGAGATGCCAGTCCAGCAACCGAACAGGAACAAATCCCTCGCCAATGCGAAGTTGGGATTGTCCAGACTGATTGTACTCAACGCCTGAATTTCATCTTCCGTGAGAAAGCCTCGTTCCTTGTGGTCGGGGTCAACGTGGTACATCGCAAACGGGTTTCTCGGTATCTTGCCATTGTAGTGCGCCGTGGTGACGATGTGTTTCAACGGTATGGAGTATATCCACACGGACGATTGCGCCAGCCCGACCTCGTTTCGCAGGTACAGGCAGTAGTCACGGATGAAATCCTCCGTCAATTCGTTCATCGCCATGTCCGTCCGCTTGTACTGCCTCTTAATAAACTCCGCTACGTATTTGCGGACGGTCAGGTACTTCTGGTACGTACGCTTGGAGCGGTCTTTGCCCACCCGCTTGGCAAACGCCTCATTCTCCTTGTCAAAGGCTCGTAACAATGTTTCATACTCCGTGCCGATGCCTTGATAGGCGTTGCGTACCATTTCAGCCGTGACAAATGCCTCACGGTCGGAAAGCCGCTGGTAGTGCTTCGTTATCTGCGCCTTGATGTTGTCAAGCGCATAGTTCACCGTCACCGCCTCGCGGCTCTTGCCTTTCGCCCTGTTGCCTTTAGCATCCCACAAATCCTTGGAGATACGCTGCTTGCAACTGAACTGTGCGATAGTCCCGTTGATTGTAACCCGTCCCATGATGGGGACAATTCCATTCTTTTCCTTGCTTCCGTTTACATAGAAGACGGTCTTGAAAGTACTCCTCATAATCCTTGCTTTTTGTTTGGTGCAAAATTAGTTTATGGGAGTTGTAAAGGCAGAATGTAAACCTACGCAGAACGCAGAAATAGAGACCGTTAGTGTTAAATGTGCATCAGGTGTTGGGTAATGATTTGGAAGTGCATCTATTGCTGTAATCCGCCCAAATCCGTTTTTCCGCCCTTATGTCATTCCGTGCCACCCGAAGCCAAACCCTCTGACCGTCAGTGAGAATGCTCAAATTCGCTTTATTCTGCGTTTTATCCTATTATTTTCAAGAAAAATCGGCGTGTTCCGGCTTGACCCCGCAATCCTTGGCAGTCTCATGCCAATACGATACGGTTTCCTGTACCTTTTCGATAATCTGTTTGTGTTCCCGGATGCCCATGTTCTCACCTACCTTTTGCAGATCTTCCATCGTGAAATTGTCTTGTTTGCCGTTGAGTGACAGTTGGTGGCGGTTCGTCCATTTGCCGCCCGGTGTGTATGAGTAGCAGAGGTCGTATGCCGGGGCCAGTTTCCATTTCCCTTGTCTATCCATCAGGAAAGAGAAGTTCTTGCTATGGTCATCATGGTTACGGCTCATGACGTTGAACACCATTCTTCGGTATAGTTCCTCCTGATCTGGATAAGGGAGGTTCATCTGCCGCATGATACGGAATATCTCTTCGTATGAATGGCGTTGGTCACGGTCATAGTGGGCAAGCCCGGCCAATGTCTGTACATGGATTTTCTCTCCGTCTTTCATACGGTCAAAACGGCGTGTCATAAAGTGATATGACTCTTTTTCCTGAAGTAACCGGCATTCCATCATATCGATACCGCAGGCTTTTGCCATCCGGTGATAGGCATATTCGATATTTCCTATTCCTTGTGGATTGTCCGTTATCTGCGTGTGTTCGCTGTATTTGCCGCCATCAAATTTCAACAGCCAATATCCGAATCCTTCAGGAGCTTTTACCTGTCCGGAGCGTACCTCTCCGGTAATATCGTTGTAGGCGATGATGGCCTTGGGCTTGGCACCTCCGGCAGATGTTCCCACTTTCAGTATATCCAGAATGTTTCTTCCTTCCTGGCGCAGTTGGACCTGAAAAGCCATTCTGTCCGTGAATACGGATTTGGCAAGCTCCGTCAGTTCCTCGATATGGAGCACTGATGATTCGTTCATGCCGTTGATTGGCGAGGACGGCTCAAACTCCAGTGCGCCCATGCCACGTTTGCCTACATAGCAAAGCCTGTCTAAAGGGGTAATCTCTTCTCCGGACAATCCCTTGCTGGCAAACCATTCATTGATGATCTGGTTTCCGAAAGTGTCCGGCAGTGAATCGGCAAACAGGCCGGGCAACCCCTTGAAACAGTCGGTACGGTTTTCAAGGAACCGGTAGGGGGTGTTCCTGTACTGGCTGATGGGCATGATGATGGGAGAAATGTCAAGACCGGAGCGGATGAACTTCCGTTCATAGTCGAACAAGGCGGCATTGCTTTCCTTTTCCCAATAGAGAGAGCCTACGCTTTCTCCCCATAGCTTTACATCTACTATCAAATCATTCATGGTTATCTTGTTTTAAATGGCGTACACGGTAGCGTTTCTTTCCTTGCAGTTTTTTGAGCTCTATCGGGCTGACCCGGATTTCCGGTACCAGTTGCTCCAGGTTCTCCAGCAGGCCGAGCGAGCGGAGTACGCTGATGAACAACAGCAGCGATACCGATTTGCCCTTCTCGATGTTCGCAACGGTCAAGGGGCTTACACCGGAAGCCGTTGCCAGTTCTTCCTGCGTGATATGCTGCCTGATACGTGTCTCTTTGATGCGCTGGCCGATTCTCATCAGCACAGCTGGATTGCTCATTTCATTCCACATGGTTGTTCCTTTTTTGCAAATATACAAATAATCCATGTAAATATATAGATTAACTTGAATATATGATGTTAATCTATATGAATACAATGATTATAGTTGCTTTATCGGCTGTTTTTTTCTTTGAACTAGGATGAAAACTGACTAAAATCACAATGTGTTGTGAATATGAAAGAGCTAGGAAAGATGATTAAAGAGTGCAGGAAGAGTTTGAAGGTCAATCAGCTGGAACTTCTCCGAACTGGCGGGCGTGGGCATCAATACGCTGGTGGCCATCGAGCGTGGAGAAGGCAATCCTAAATTGGCTACTGCTTTCCATTGGAGTTGATTAAAGTGCGGAAAAATGTATAATATTGCTTCTATTATCTGCTTATTTTAGTATATTTGTGCTTTAAATAAGTGCGGATAAATGTATTATACGCTGTTTTTACATGTATAAAAATGCTGTTTGTAGATGAAAAGATTTGTTTTGCAACAACTTATAGAATGGAAAAACCGTGAGGATAGAAAACCTCTGATTTTAAATGGTGCTCGACAAGTTGGGAAAACATGGCTGCTCCATGAGTTTGCCAAACTTGAATACAAAAAAGAGGCTTATGTGGTATGCCGTAAGAATAACCTTGCACGCCAGCTTTTTTCTCAGGATTTCAATGTTGACAGAATTTTACGGGGGCTGCGTGCGATGACTTCCGTTGACATTACTCCGGGTGATACGCTTATTATCCTTGATGAGATACAAGATATCCCGGAAGCACTGGAATCTTTGAAGTATTTTAAAGAGGAGGTTCCGGAGTATCATATAGCTGTGGCAGGTTCACTTTTGGGGATATCCCTTCATCAGGATGTGTCTTATCCCGTAGGGAAGGTAAATGTCATCAATATATTTCCTATGAACTTTGAAGAGTTTCTTGTCGCCAAGGGAGAAGAAGAAGCTTGTAAATTGCTTATGAGTGGGGATTTTGAAACGATAAGCCTCCTGCATGACAAATATACGGATCTCCTTCGGCAATATTATTATGTAGGTGGTATGCCGGAAGTTGTACTCAAATATGTAGAAACGGATTCCTTGCTGGAAGTCAGAAGAATACAGTCGGAGATTTTGCAAGGCTATGATCTTGACTTCTCAAAACATGCGCCCAAAGAACAGGTTCCGCGTGTCCGAATGGTATGGAACAGCATTCCTTCCCAATTATTTAAAGAAAACAAGAAATTCATTTACGGAGCTTTGCGAAAAGGTGCCAGAGCCAATGATTTTGAGATGGCCATTCAATGGCTTGTAAATGCCGGGTTGTTGTATAAAGTGCCTCGATGTACCAAACCGGAGCTTCCGCTTGATATTTATGAAGACCTGTCGGCTTTCAAACTCTATATGGTTGATTTGGGGCTTATGGGTGCTATGGTCAAGACAGATCCGGCCCAAGTCTTGATTAAAAACGACATATTTAAGGAATACAAGGGAGGAATGACTGAACAGTATGTATTGCAGCAGATGAAAAGTAAGGGCGTGTCACCGATTTATTACCATAACACAGACAATTCGCGTCTTGAGTTGGATTTTGTTATTCAACGTAATGCCCAAATGGTGCCGATAGAAGTGAAGGCCGAAGGGAATGTCCGGGCCAATTCGTTGACAGCATTACTGGGAAAAAGACCGGAATTGCATGCGGAGAGATTTTCTATGTTGCCTTATAAAGTACAGGGTAATCTTACAAATTTTCCGCTATATGCAATATAGGTGTATCCTTTTCCCATGCCGGTCATACCGTTAGAACTGATTGATAAGTATGATGCGTATGTTGGCCGGTATGTCTATCTTTGTGGCAATGAAAACAGAGAGAGGATTGATTTACGCCTTGTTTTCCGGGACGGAAAGGAGATTGGCACGGATGATCTGAATCTGTATTATAATTGATGTGACGGCTTGGATGTCCCCCGGATGAATGTTCGGGGGATTTTTTTTCTTTTGGGCGTTCCCGTGGGACGGTCGGGCTTTACGTTTCAAGTCCTCGCCTAAAGGCTGTGGGCTTTACTCTGCAATCCCTAACGCATGGCTGAAAAGTCCTCTTGCCGGTGTTCTTCTTCATACAGCCTCATGCGTTCTTGTAATGCTTCTTTTAAATTGTCGCTTTTTTTCAGTCCGAGTTTGGCACGTATGTTCGCTCGTTGGCTGGTTATGTTTCCGCTACTCCGATGTAATAATTCGCATATTTGGCTGACGGTCTTGTCTTGCAGTATTAAACGGCAGATGTTTAATTCGGACGGGGATAAATAGGGATATATTCTCCTGATCGTATCAAGTTTACTTTTTTCCTTTTTCTGGTGTGCGGCAAGGGCTGTAAAAAGATTTTCTTTGGATTGTTCCCCTATTATGCTTAACAGGGAGTTTGTCTTTTCTTCCGGGTTATTCTCGCTTAACAACTCGGCGAACGCGAATAGTTCTTCCCTTTTCATTTGGAGACGTTTCAAAAGCATTTCCTCTTCCTCTTTTAGCAAGTTGCTACTTTTTAGCAAGCTGCTGATATTACTGTGTAAGGATCTTCCTAATAAGGGGATCATGGTGTATATGATGATGACCAAAGGCAGATAACTGTATAGGAACGGTTCGTCGGTGATAAGTGTGCAGATTGTATAGGAAGCTATGATAAGGGAGGACAATAGGATGGAGATATTACTCATATAGGCACAGATGGAAAGCATGGTAAATAAGAGAGAGATAGTAATGTTACTCATTATCAATGCTCTTTGATAACTATATTCATATCCGCTACATATTGAGCAATAAATTATCTCGATAAAAATTTCGATATGTATGGCTATCAGTATAATGGAAAAGGTCGTGGTCAGATTTACTCTCTTTTTAAAATAAGCGAGAGTGCACATAATGATAAACAGGAATAATACGCTGTTAATATAATAAAACTGTTCATTGGGAAATGGAACTGAATATATGTATATGGGTGCGCATAAGGCCAGCATGAGCAGGGATAGATGAAAGACACGTTTTTGTTGATACGTTATTATCATTTCTCTTTCTTTTTTGTCGTAAGTTTGAGTTTTTATTGAACTTAGAAAAGTAGCGGCTTTTGTGCTGATTTTCATGTATTTTATTGTTTTAAGTGTTATTAAGTATAATGTTTCCTGCAAAAATAACTGTTTTTTTTTTTTTTTTTTTGTATGTTTAAGTACTTTTCTTTATGATGTTAAGTGTTGTAGCTGTTGTGTGGTTGTCTTTTTAAGTATTTATAAGTTTAAAATACTTGTTTTTTGCTTTGGAGGTTGGTTTATAGGTATGTATTTTTGCGGTCGAAATTCAAGGGGTGTAAAAGTCTGGGTTTGGATTGTCATATTAACAAATGATTAAATGACGAAAAGATGTTTTTTTTATATTAAATGTGTATTGTTCGTGCTCGTGTTGAGTATAAGCGGAGAAATATCCGCTCAGGAGAAGCGTGATTCGGTAAGGATCTATTTTCATCAAGGAAAGGTAAATATAGATACATGTTTACTTGACAATGGGAACGAGATGGAGCGGTTTGCTAAAATCTGTTCCGCATTGAACGACTCCGTCCGTCTTATCAGGAAAATTCAAATAATAGGAGGAGCTTCCCCGGAAGGAGGGGGGCTGTTGAATGGAAGGCTGTCTGAAAAACGAGCAGAGGTTTTGTGGCGGTATATATCACCTTATATAAAGATTCCGGTATTGGAGAAGGATTTTCATTTTTCGGGAAGTGACTGGAACGGACTTATAACGATGGTGAGAGCGGATGTGAATGTTCCGGAGAGGGAGGATGTCCTTCGTTTGTTGGAGAAGATCGTCCGTTTGGAAAACCAGGACAGCCCTTATTTGGGGGGAGAACTGAAAAGACTGAAAGGGGGGAGGCCATACTCATATTTGTATAAATTCCATTTTCCGAAACTTCGTTCGTCGATGGTGAAAATATGCTATGATAGTGATCCGATAAATCCCGTCAGAGATACGGTATATATACATACACGTGATACGTTGTGCATCCGTGATACCGTTACCGTCATAGCTCCGGTAAAGAAACGGCCGTTTTGCATGGCGGTGAAAACAAACTTGCTTTATGACGCTGTTTTGATACCTGACATCGGGGTTGAGTTCTGTTTGGGGAAGAACTGGTCTGTGGCCGGGAATTGGATGTATGCCTGGTGGAAAAGTGATCGGAAGCATAATTATTGGCGTATCTATGGGGGAGATGTGGAGTTGCGCCGCTGGTTCGGTCGGAGAGCGGTGGAAAAACCGTTTTCCGGGCATCATGTCGGATTGTACGGGCAGATCGTCACCTATGATTTCGAATTGGGTGGGAAAGGTTACTTGGGGGATAAATGGAGTTACGGGGGAGGCGTGGCTTACGGCTACTCGTTACCTGTGGGACATCGGTTCAATGTGGATTTCACGTTGGGAATCGGCTACCTTGGAGGATCGTACAAGGAGTACATCCCTTTGGACGGTCACTATGTATGGCAGACCACTAAAAACCGCCGCTGGTTCGGCCCGACCAAGGCGGGTATCTCTTTGGTGTGGTTGATCGGGCGGGGGAATTATAGCCGGAAGAAAGGAGGCAGGCAGTGATACGGATACGCTTTAGTCTGGTGTTCATATTTTTATGGATAGGACTGACGGCTTGTGAGCATAAGGATTTATGTTACGATCATCCGCACTTTGCCACGGTGCGGGTAATATTCGACTGGACCAAGATTTCCAATCATGACAAGCCTGAAGGCATGAGGGTCGTATTTTATCCGACCGATGATGAAAGCAACACGTGGATATTTGATTTCCCCGGAGGAGAGGGGGGGGAAGTGGAGCTCCCCGAGAATGATTACCGGGTAATTTGCTTCAACTACGATACCGACGGGATGGTTTGGAAAGGAAACGGCAGTTACACGCTTTTTACTGCCGATACGCGTGATGTTCAGTCACCGGATAACCGGACAATGGCTGTCACCCCACCCTGGCTGTGTGGCGACCATATAGACGGAGTTATCCTCAAGGACATTCCGGGAGGAAGCGCGGAGATAGTACGGCTAACTCCCGTAAACATGGTATGTCACTACACGTATGAGGTGAACGGTCTTCGGGGACTGGACAGGGTGGCGGATTTGCGGGCCGCTCTTTCCGGCATGTCCGGCTCGCTTAACATGTCCGGCGACAGTTTGCCCGCCGATCTTTCGGAGAGCCTGCTCTTTGATGGAATGGTTTCACGGAATCAGATTATAGGCGGATTCTATACGTTTGGACATTCCGCACTTGAAGGAGAGCCCAATGTTTTCCGGCTGTATCTCAAGAACCGTTCAGGCAGCATGTCTGTATTGGAACAGGACGTGAGCGACCAAGTGCATGATGTCCCGGTAGCGGGGCATATCGGTGATGTGCATCTGGTGTTGAATTTTGATTATGAGGTACCATCCGAGCCGGGAAGTGGCGGTCCGGGATTTGATGTGGACGTTGATGATTGGGATGATGTGAATGTGGATATAGTGTTGTAATCGAGTTTTATTAATTATATTTATTAACAATTTTATTCATTTTATGAAAAAAAGTACAGTAATGTTTTGGGCAATCTTTGGAGTACTACTGATGAGTTGCTCAGAAGAGGAGATTGCGAATGTGGAAACCTCCTCACGAAATGCGATTGGTTTTAACGTGTTAAGTAATGCGGCGGAAACGAGGGCTACCCCTACTACCAACACCAACTTGAAGAACACCGATTTCGACGTGTTCGCTTTTACGGCGGATGGTACTGCCTTCATGGGAAAGAACGACACGGAATTTGCACATGACGGAGTGAAGATCGTGTACAAAAATGGTAAGTGGGATTATGACAATGCGAGCGACCTTCGTTATTGGCCTACCGAGGCTTTGGACTTTTACGCGTTCAATCCCGGAACGGTTAGTGAAGACATGATGGTGTTTTATAGTTGGGAAGCCACCAAGGATGTCCAAAAGATAAGTTATACCTGCATGGATGAGTATGGAGCCGGTACTCATGCAAACTACGACGTGATGTATGCCATGGCCAAAGGCCAGACAAAAGACATGAACAACGGAATAGTGAAATTTAATTTCAAACATATTCTGTCACAGGTCGTATTCAAAGCAAAGACCCAATACGATAACATGCAGGTGGACATCGACGTGATCAAGATTCATAATTTCAAATTTGCCGGCGCCTTCACATTGCCTGCGGCAGCCGATGGAACGGGAAGTTGGAGTTCGTCTGATTTAGCATTTCCACACGCATTTACCGTAGTGAAAAACGCAAACATCACGGTCAATAGCAATACCGAAGCTACCGATATTACCACAAATACTCCTATGCTGAATATACCACAGACGCTGACTGCTTGGACTGTTTCCGCACCCAACAAAAGCAAGTTGGAGGCCGATAATGCGAAGCAATGTTACCTGTCGATCACCTGCAAAATCCAGCAGTCCGGAGTTTATCTGTTGGGTTCAGCAGATAGTTACGGAGCAATTTATGTTCCGTTCGGAGATACATGGGTAGCGGGCAAGCGTCATATCTACACGTTGATTTTCGGTGGTGGTTATACTGATCAGGGAGAGGCTGTGTTGAATCCGATCCAGTTTGATGCAGAGACAACAGGCTGGGTTGATGCAGATAATAAAGACGTAAACGTCAAACCTTAATCCAAACGTTTATTAATATCGTACCCGTTGGCAGGTTAAACATACGCAAGATTAACCCTGCCAACGGGTTTTTTATTGCTTTTATCATCTGTAATTTATGTGTAGGGTTGCTTTTTGCGTACCTTTTTCCTGGAGAATTTCTTTTGTGGAGTGTTTGCCCTGTATATTCCCGATACGCTGTTATAGCAGGGAACTGTTTTTATCCAAGTAGTCAGATATAGCCTCTTGCAATACCGATTTTAGCGAATCGCCTTTGCGGATCGCGATCAGCTTTAAGTTCTGGTGATAGGTTTCGTCCATGACAAAATTACAATGCACGGTTTTCGCTTTCTTCGGCTTTTGAGCCTCTTTTTGCCCGGCCGTGGATTGGATCAGGCTGTCTAATCCCCCGGTCAGCCCGGCCGACATACTGTTTTTTAAATCGTTCTTCTTTGCCATATGGTTACTTTATTTCTGTTAGCAGTTCGTTACATACCTTTTCGTAGTCCTCTGCCCCGGCAGATTTGGGGGCATAGTGAAAAATATCCTGCCCTTGTGTCGGGGCTTCGGCCAGCGTAATGGCGTTGCGTATATGGGTGCTGAACACTTTGCCCTGGAATGTTTCCTGTACCAGTTCCGAAACGCTCTTGTTCAGGTTCTTTCTTCCGTCGTACTGGGTTATCAGGACCCCGGCGATCGAAAGATCCGAGTTCAAACGTTGCTGCACCTTGTGGACGACCTGCATAAGTTTGGCCATTCCACGCATTGCCAGGAATTGAGCCTGAACCGGGATAATCAACCGATCCGAGGCCGTCAGTGCGTTAAGCGTGAGCAGCGACAGCGAGGGGGGGCAGTCGATCAGGATATAATCGAATTTTTCCTTTTGGCCCTTGATAAGGTGGGCTAAGATAAGTTCCCGCCCGGCCTCGTTGATTAACTCCGTTTCAACGGCCGAGAGATCCAGGCAGGAGGGAACGACTCTAAGACCGTCCTTATGCTCGTAGATCGGCAGGTCGTATTCGCCTTTCATCGCGCCGTAGATCGTTTGGGGAAGCTCCGCGGAGAAGCCCAGCGATTCGGTCAGGTTGGCCTGCCCGTCAAGGTCGATCAAAAGAACCTTGTACCCTTTTTGACGTAACGCACCGCCCAGGTTGATCGTGGTTGTGGTCTTTCCTACTCCCCCCTTGTGATTCAATACGGAGATTACTTTTGCTTTGCTCATAAATTCAGTTTTTTAAATGGTTGTCATGTCCGCAAATATAGTCAAAATACTAATATACTAAAAGACTAAAAGTAGTATTTTCGTTTTTTGCGTGTTTTTTGTACCGATCGGGGAAGCGTACCGAAATAAATCCTGTTTCCGTCTTTCGGTACGTTTTGTTTCTGTACCGGAATTAATCAAAGATTAGAATAACCATAAATGTTTTTATACGTTAATCATACGTATGTATATATGTATATATTTGTTTTTGAGTATCTTTGTGTGCTATAAATAAAAAATAAAAGACATGAGCACTTATTCGTATAAAAATCCGAAGTTTATAAATTCCCCTAAAGGGATGGTTGAAGTTGTAGAAGTGATTTATGACGGCAAAGATGATCCGGCCTATTCACTGGCTATTATTAAATGGGAAAATACCTATAAATTAGGTATTCGTTGGAACATCGCTTATAGTGAATGGGACGATTACCGCAAACAGAACGGGCAAGATGAATGTATAGGTAATCCACAGTCGAGAGGTATTCCCACCTGGTTTGTTTTGCCCGATGATATGATGTTTAGTGAGAAGTTCAGCGGTGCGATGCAGAGGCTTGATGAATTAAGAAAAGGTAAATAAGTAATGGAACAGGGAGAAATCATATTATACCAGCCGGATGAAGCGGTCAAGTTGGAAGTGAGGCTGGAAGATGAAACCGTTTGGCTGACACAGGCGCAAATTGTGGATCTTTTTCAATCCAGCAAAGCAAATATAAGCGAGCATATAAAAAACATATATGATCAGAAAGAATTAGAGGAAAGTTCAACTGTTCGGGATTTCCGAACAGTTCGACAGGAAGGCAAACGGCAAGTGATGCGCAATCTGACTTATTACAATTTGGATGCGATCATATCCATTGGGTTTCGTGTCAATAGTAAAAGAGGTATTTTATTTAGGCAATGGGCGAATAAGGTTTTAAAGGACTATCTTTTAAAAGGGTATTCCATTAATAAACGTTTGTCAGAACTTGAAAGGACTGTCGCTCAACATACCGAGAAGATAGATTTTTTTGTGCGTACTGCCTTGCCCCCGGTCGAAGGCATTTTTTATAACGGCCAGATTTTCGATGCGTACAAGTTCGCTACCGATCTGGTAAAGTCGGCCAGGCGTTCGATCGTGCTTATCGACAACTATGTGGACGAAACGGTCTTGCTCATGTTGAGTAAACGCAGCGTCGGTGTCTCGGCCACCATTTACACCCAGCGTATCACGCAGCAACTCCAACTTGATCTTGACAGGCATAACAGCCAGTACCCACCTATCGACATCAGGACGTACCGGGACAGTCACGACCGTTTCCTGATCGTTGATGAAACGGACGTGTACCATATCGGAGCCTCGTTAAAGGATCTGGGGAAAAAGATGTTCGCTTTCTCAAAGCTGGATATTCCGGCGGCTGTGATTACTGACCTGTTATAATATCCTTTGTCTTATGAATGGGCTGTCGCAAAAGAAAAACCCGTTCTTGATGAACGGGTATATCCTTGACTTGGTTACGTGTTTTGATAACAGAGGCTTTACCAAGCATTACAATGCAAAGATAGTAATTATAGGTTAATTAGCGAATTTCTTTTTTGGATAGATCCGGAAATAATGCCTCCTTGAAAGAGGTGGATAAGGTGATTAAAACAATAGATAAGGAAGAACAAAAGCAAAAGGGATGAATGTGGTTATTTATTCACGTGTAAGCTCGCAGTCGGCCAGGCAATCGACCGAACGGCAGGTTGTCGATCTGGAGAGGTTCGCAGCCGGACGGGGGTACGAGGTGACGGCGGTCTTTGAGGAAAAGATAAGCGGACGAAAGGCCAATATCGAACGCCCGGTTTTAAGCCGTTGCCTGGAATACTGCACAGATCCGCAGAACCGGGTGGATATGTTGTTGCTGACCGAGATCTCACGCCTGGGGCGTTCAACCCTGGAGATCCTAAAGTCACTCGATACGCTGCACACGCATAAAATATGCGTGTATATTCAAAACCTGAACCTGGAAACGTTACGGCCGGACAAGACGGTAAACTCCTTGTCCTCTCTGATCACTACCCTGTTGGGGGAACTGGCCGCGATCGAACGCCAGGGGATCATCGACCGCCTTAATAGCGGACGGGAGTTGTACATCCAGAAAGGGGGCAGGCTGGGACGGAAGCCGGGAAGCCGGAAAACGGCCGAACAGAGGAAAGAGGAATACCGGGAGGCGATCGCCTTGTTAAAGAAAGGCTACTCGATCCGGAACGTGGCGAAGCTCACGGGAAAGGCCGTTTCGACGATACAACAAGTAAAAAAAGACTTCATTAGTAGCTGATTATCGGAACAAATATTGTATTTTTGCAACAAATACGAGTAAATGCACATAATTAAAAACGAGTATTTACACGTGTCTAAAAACGAGTATTTGCACGAAAATAATCAGAATCTAAATAAAAACGGTTATGGCAACAATGGCGGAGAAAATGGCGGCTTCACTGGAGGAATTAAGAAAGCTCCAGGAGAAAGACCGCTGTGTCGTCCTGCAAGGGACGGCCGAGATAGGGAGGACGCATTTAACCCGGCTGTTGGATAACGGCTGGTTGCAGGAAGTAATGAAAGGCTGGTATATTGCGGCCAGGCCGGGAACAGAGGGGGACACGACGGTCTGGTACACCTCATTCTGGTATTTTATCGCGAAATACGCGGCCGTCCGGCTGGGGGAACAATGGTGCTTGACGGCCGACCAGTCGCTGGATCTGTATTCGGGGAAAACGACCGTGCCCGTGCAGGTGATTATCAAGTCGCCGAAAGGCCATAACAACACGCAAAAGCTGATGTATGATACCTCGCTTTTGGTGTTTCAAAGCGAGATCCCGGATCAGGTATATAAAGAGCCGGAATACGGCCTTAATCTCTATCCGCTTGCCGAAGCCCTGGTATATGCCACGCCGAGATATTTCCAGGTGGAGAGGATCGCGGCCTGTACCTGCCTGGCCATGATACGGGACGCTGCCGATATATTAAAGGTACTGGCGAGAAACGGGGCTTCGCTCCGTGCCGGAAGAATAGCCGGGGCGTTCCGGAACATCGGGAACAGCGAAATCGCCGACAGCATCGTTTCCACGATGCGGGGGTTCGGGTATGACGTGAGAGAAGAAGATCCGTTCGAGGATCAGCCACGAACGCCCCTTGTTTATGAAGTGTCGCCTTACGTCACACGCTTGCGCCTGATGTGGGAGAACATGAGGGATAAGGTTGTAGAACTGTTTCCCGAAGCCCCTGGAAAGATTGATGACGTGGAGGGGTATTTGAGATCCGTCGATGAAAAGTATTCGGAGGACGCTTATCATTCTCTCTCGATCGAGGGATATAGGGTTTCCCCGGAACTGATCGAGAAAGTGCGTGTCGGGAACTGGAAGCCGGAGGAAGAAGACAAGGAGCATAAAAACGCGCTGGTGGCACGTGGGTATTACCAGGCGTTCCAGGCTGTCAGGGGGACGATCTCCGATATACTGAAAGGAAAGAACGCAGGGGAAGCGGTAAGGGCGGATCATCCCCTCTGGTATATGCAGATGTGGATGCCGTTCGTTACGGTGGGGATCTTGCAAAGGGAGGATCTTGTGGGTTATCGTACCGGGCAGGTCTATATACGGGGATCGCAACATATCCCGTTGAACCCGAAAGCGGTCAGGGACGCTATACCCGTCCTTTTCGATCTCTTGAAGAATGAGCCGCACCCGGCGGTAAGGGCTGTCTTGGGACACTTCTTTTTCGTGTATATTCACCCCTATATGGACGGGAACGGGAGAATGGGACGGTTCGTCTTGAACGCCATGCTTGCGTCTGGAGGCTATAACTGGACGGTTGTTCCGGTGGAGCGTAGAAAAGAATATATGAAAGCGTTGGAAAAGGCCAGCGTGGAGGGGGATATTTCCGAATTTGCCAAAGTGATAGCCTCGCTGGTCAAGTAATGATATTTATAATAATGACAATATGAAATCAACGGAATATATCGAATGGGATAAACTGGAGCAGATCCCGTTCTGCCTTTGCCGGATCGCGGAGGATGAAGAAAACCAGGAAATAGATGTTTATTATCTGGATAAACGGGTTTGCCATGATTACGATCATGTGGGGCATTATTTTCGTACTGCGATAATCATGTTTAGAAGGATCAGGAACATAACGGCCGATTGGGTGAACCTCAAAAACCTTTGGTTGCTAAGGGACTGTATCAGGGAGAATTTTAATCATGGCCTGGAGGTGGACGATCTGATCTTCGGGGAAACATTCGACGGTGAGGATCCGGAAACTATAAAGCCGCTAACCAAAGAACGGCTGTTCAAGATTAAAAAGGTGATTCAGGAAAAAGATCCATACGCTACCGTATAGGGGGGGAGTATATAAAAACAAAACTCTGGAGTTTGTCTTGCGACAGGGACAATAGGGGATTACTACGCGAATATAGGGAGTATATCTCGTTTAATTTGTATCTTCACCATGTCATATCAGAGTTTTGCTTGTTTTTTTGCAACACTAGGATAAGTAAAAATTCTGACATGGCAAAATCATGGGCAACTTTTTGTTGCTCAGGTACTTTAAAAGTTTAATTTGTAATAGTGTTGCGGAATTAAGGGTATTTACTACTTTTAGTATTTTAGTGTATTAGTACGCTTTTCTTTTGGAGGATTTGGGCGTTCCCGTAAACGGTCGGGCTTTCCGCCTCCAAGTCCTCGCCTGAAGGCTGTGGGCTTTCCACTGCAATCCCTAACGCATAAATACACCCCCCCCACCCACCCGGCTAAGGTAGGCTATTTCCGGATAGATTCGTTCGGTGAAGCCAGCCGGATAAAAGCGCCTGACTTTTCACTGATCGGCACAATCCGGAAAGGAGTACCCGGAATGATCCTTGCCCGGCTGATGAGCGCAGGCACTCGTCGGCGGGGCAAGGAACATTCCTTGTCGGGAACTCCGGTAGCCGATTGTCGAACCCGGTTTTAACCCCCCTTTCAGGGGAGAGAGGTATTTTAGTTTTTCCGGCGTGGCCGCCTTGCGTTTACCTTGACCGGGGGTTTTGTCTGCAAAGGTCAAACGGCTTTTTCCATATCCCAAGTTGAGCCGCAAGCGGCTTTTAGAAAAAATCTCCAGCCTGGCTAAAGCCAGGTAGTATTTTTCCTAAAAAACTTGTGCTATGGAAAAAAACGTTTGGGGTGTTCTCATACAAAAACCTCTCGGAACTCAAGGTAAACGCAAGACGACCACACCGACAGCCCCGAAAAACCAAAATGAGGTTGTCTTGATACAAAAACATCGGAATCTTAGGCATCCGCAAGGTTTGGTGGGGGAGGGTGCGAGGTGGGGAGTTTACTATCGGAAAAAATCAGGTAGTAAATACTAAATTTAGTATATACTAAAATACTACTTTTGCATATAATTATCTTATAAATAGTTAGTTAAACGTTGTTTAAATACTTGCATCTCTCAAATAAAAGTGCTATCTTAGAGGTATAGAAAAAGAGATAACAACCTTTAGAACTGGCTCACCCACCAGGATAAAGAACGGGGGACGTAGTTATGAAAACTGATTATTTCGACAAGGCAGCGCAACAGTTTGCAAATTTGATGTCAGACATAAATGATCGAGAAGATCCAGCAAGTAGAGGACAATTGGCAAAAGCCCTGGATCACCATTGCGGCGAATACACGCAATTTCTTTCCGCAGAACCTCACAGGACGCAGGTACACCGGAGGCAACGCCTTTTTACTCCTTTTCCTTTGCGAGAAATTCCAGTACCAGACACCCGTATTTATGACATTCAACCAGGCGAAAGAGGCCGGGATCTCCGTGCTGAAAGGATCGAAATCGTTTCCGGTCTATTACTTCCTTTTCTACGTGTACCACAAGGAAACACGCAAGAAAATAACCTTTGAGGAATACAAGGCGTTAAGCCGGGAGCAGCAACAGGAATACAACGTTATACCGACCTATAAATATTACTCGGTCTTTAACTTGGATCAGACCAATTTTTCGGACGTGAGGCCGGAAGAATGGGAAGCGTTAAGGGAGAAGTTCAGAGGGGGACAGGCAGAGCAGCCCGAAATAGACGCCATGCTGGAGGCGAAAAGCTGGTTTTGCCCGATACGGGAGCAGCAAGGCGACAGGGCTTTCTATTCTCCTTTAGCCGATTATATCGTAGTGCCGCTTCGCTCGCAGTTCGTCGATATGCAGAGCTTTTACGAAACGCTTCTGCATGAAATGGGACATTCCACGGGACACCCCACCCGATTGAACCGGGATCTTGCGCACCCGTTCGGATCAGAGGAATACGGCAAGGAGGAATTAACGGCCGAGTTCGCCGCAGCCCTGGCAGGAATGTTTTTCGGGATAGCCGAACATATACGCACTGAAAACGCAGCTTATCTGAAAAGCTGGATATACGTCGGCTGTTCGCAAAACCACCCGTACTGTGGAGAATGGCTGCCAAACCAAGTTTTCCGAAAGCGGGGCCTGCGGCCTATACGTGGTGCGGGGCACTCAAACAGTCTATTCCAACGTGAAACTGACAGCCGAGAGGGATGCCGACACGGGCGGTCTCGTATGGAAAACTGAAAGTCCGACACCGCTCGCAGGCGGGCTGTTGGACGAACACTATTATTTCTACTATCCCTATCAGGCACGAGCCTCAATACTGGGGCAGGGCGGCTGTTCGCCTTCATCATTACGGTGAACGAGTTAACCGTGCCCGGCTTGTCGGTGCGGAGCGAAACATACACCATCTCCGACAATAAGGCCTGCCATATCCTGGAGTCTGTCTGCCCGTGATGTTATCCTCTCATCGAATTCCTGTACTCACTCGGGCTCATTCCATAGTACTTCCTGAACACCTCCCTGAAATATCTGACATCGGAGAACCCCGAGTCATCCGAGATTTCCGTTATCGAACAGTCTTTTTCCCTGAGCAGTTGTGCCGCATATTGCAGCCGCATGGAGCGGATATAGTCAGCCGGGGCATGGCCGGTGAGCGCCTTCAACTTGTTGAAAAATCCGGTGCGGCTCATGTTCTGCATGCCACAGAGCATGTCCACACAGAAACCGGGGTTGTCGATATTCTTCATGACGCATTCCCTTACGGAGGCCATGAATTTCCAGTCCCGGGTATTGTGGCAGTCCGGCGGAACCTGTCCGACTCCGTCCTCAAGACCGGCGTATGCCCGTCTGAGCAGTGCCCGGTTTGCCAGTATGTTCCTGATATTCGCCCTGAGCACGTTTATGCTAAACGGTTTGGTGATATAGGCGTCAGCTCCGTTTTCCAGCCCCTCCAGCATGTCCTTCTCATCTCCCAAGGCGGTCAGCAGCATGACCGGGATATGGGATGTCTCAATATCGGATTTGACGGACGCGCAAAGTTCGTCCCCTCCCATTTCAGGCATCATAACGTCCGAAAGTATCAGGTCCGGATTGTATTCTCTCGCCACAAGCAGCGCGTCCCGTCCGTTGGAACAGGTTTGGACCAGGTATTCCTCTTTCAGCAGCCCCTCAAGGTAGGTCCGCAAATCGTCATTGTCCTCCACAATAAGAATACGCTGCCGGTCCCCGCCGGTCATTGTTGGAAGGATCTCACGCATGGGGCCGCAATCCGGTCCCATGCGGGTTTCCCCGGTATCCTGTTTCCTGGGCGAAGCAACGGGGCATGCCTTGTCAAGGCGTCTGCTCCTCAGGGGAAAAATAACACATACCATGGTCCCCTTCCCCTCGGTACTGGTAACGCGGACCCTGCCTCCGTGCAGCCTTACCAGCCTATGTACCATCATCAGTCCGACACCGTTTCCCGCCACTTGCAGATTGACGGCATTACTGCCCCTGAAATGGTTCCTGAACAGTTTCTTCCGTTCCTCAGGTGGAATGCCAATCCCCGTGTCTTCCACTTCCACACCCCATACATGCCGGTCCACGAAGGCACGGACCTGGATACTCCCGCCCCGTGGAGTGTACTTCAGTGCGTTGGACAGTATATTCTTCAATATAGAGTCCATTTTGTCCTTGTCAAACCGGACATTCAGGTAAGGGAAGCCGCTCTCACGGGTGATATCGATGTCCCTGATGGAGGCATATGTGCGGAATGCCTCACAGGTCGTCTCCAGATAACTGTTGAGCTCATATTCCGAGACATGAAGTCTCAAGGTGTAGTTGTCCGTACTCTCGAAATCTATCAGGCTGGTGACCAATCCCAGAAGTCCGTCCACGCTTTTCAGGGCCATCCGTACATTGTCCATCCCCTCCGCCTTCACCATGTCTTTCTCCACCACCTCTTCCAGCGGAGCCTTGATCAGCGTAAGCGGAGTACGGACATCATGGGCAGTATGTATGAAGAAGCACGTCTTTTCGTCTGATATCCTTTTCTGCCTGCGCAACATGGCAACGCGAAAAGACACCACCCCAGCCAACACACACAATGACGCATATCCGGCAATGGCCCATGTACCCGCCCACAGCGGCCGGGCGACACTCAGACCGAGGCTTCTTTCCTCATACACCTTGTATTTCTCCTCATTGGAGACGGCACGGATACGCAGGGTGTAGTTGCCTGGGGGCAGGCTCGTGAACTGTATCCGCCCGCTCTGGACCGGATGGCTCCAGCCCTCGTAGAGCCCCTCCAATTTCCATGAATATAGGATGTTCGAGGGATAGTCGTAGTTGATGGAGACAGCTTCCAGGGAGAAGGTATTCTGGTCATATGCAAGTTCCAGCCTGACGGTATTGTCAATATCCTCCCTCAAGGGGGATCCCTTGTCCCCGGGATAGACGGGGCGGTAGGAGATCATGAAATCCCGCAGGAGCATCCGAGAAAAATGCGGGGCGGGTATCCTCATGTCGGAGGGGAACATGACGGCTCCGGTGTTACTCCCGAACACGAAGCTTTCCCCGTGCCGGAAAGTGGATACCCCGGCATTGAGGCATACGCTTGCCAGCCCTTGTTCTGCCGTCCAGTTTCTGAAAGTGCCGCTCTCACGCCGGAACAGGGCCACGCTGTTTTCGGTCCCCAGTAGCAGGGTGCCGTCCGCACGGGGGACAATGGTATGGATGTTATTGGATATCAGGGCGCAGTTCTCGGTCTGGTATTGGCGGACGAACCTGTCCTCCACGCTGTCATAGACGAGAAGTCCCGCCCCGCCGGTGCCGATATACAGGAGCCCGTCCGGTGCCTGGTACAGTGCATAGACATGAACCGCCTCGACTGGAAAGGCGATATGTCTGCAGGTCCCCCCGTGCCCGTCAAGCAGGTACAACCCCATGCCGGTACCGATCCACATCCATTCCGGAGCCTTCTCCAGTATGGCGGTGATGGGGCCCGGGACCGGGTACAGGCGTACTGTGCCGTCATGGGGATCGAAACGTTTGAGATTGTGGCAGCCCCCTGTCCATATACATCCTCCGGAATCTTTTCCGATGTCATTGATATACTGGTCTGGACGCCCCTCTGCTGCAAAGGAGGGGGGAAAGTATTCCACCCTCCCGGTTTTCTTTTCGATCCTGTACAGGCCCGAAGCGTACCCGCCGGCGCAGATGACACCCGGCGAGACCTCGCAGAGCGTCAGGAAGATATGGTTCCCGCCATCCTGTATCCCATCGGACCGGCTGAGAAAGGAGCGCCACCGTCCTACCGCAGGCTGCAGCAGGCTGATCCCGTTGCTGGTGGCGAACCACAAGTCGCCTTCGCTGTCTTCGATGACATCATGCACCTGATCGTTAACCAGCGACCGGCTGTTGCCCGGTGAGTGCCGGAACCATTCATAGCTCTGGTAGCGGTTATTCCGGATTGTGACTCCGGCGGGGTAGTTGGCAAGCCAGATACGGTCCCCGCCATCCACATAAATGTCATTGATATTGTCTCCGTTCATGCCGTTGTGGCTGGCGTAGTCGGCGGTTATATAGGGTTTGGGCACTAGCGAGTCCATATCCATCCTGTATACCCCCCTTCCGCCCGTGGCTATCAGCAGCTCCCGGTCATTGAGAGGGGTGATCCGGTTGACGGCCACATTCCGCAGCGTACTGCCTGCGGACACTCCGTATACAAGTATGCCCTTCCTGAAGGTTCCCACGAACAGTTTCTTCGAACCGGGGTGGTAGTAGAGTTCGCTGACCGGCGTCCGGATGCTGTCCGTGTCCGCAAGCGCCTCAAGGACACCGTCCCTTTCCCGTACCGGAAAAAGTCCGTTCACGGTACCGATGAAAAGGTTTGTACCGTCCGTCTCGCTGATAGCGGTTATATCACCTCTTAAACGGGAGACCAGCCGCTGCGCAATGCCTGTGCGGGTGTCATAGCGGATGATATGGTCACCCTGACAGAGCCATATGCGGTCCCCACGGTCCATATAGGCGTAACAGAGCATGCCCGTGGCGAAGTCATCCTGAAGACCGGGTATCCTGTATACCATCCGGAAACGGTCATGGAGGGTGTCGTAATGGAAAATACGGCCTTTCCTTCCCACAACCCACAGCGTGTTCTCCGTGTCGGTGTAGAGCCAGTTCAGATTGACTTGCGGGGCCACCTTCAGATTGCCGTCAAGAACAGTGTAATGCCTGATCCGCTTGCCGTCATAACGGTCCATCCCCTCCTGGGTGAGGAACCACATGTATCCCCTCCCGTCTTTTTGGATACGGTAAATCCTCCGGTTACTCAATCCGTCCTCTATTCCCAAGTATTTATATATCTGGGCTCCGCACATGGAGGAAATTCCCAGCATGAGGAATGCGGACAGTATTCTTCCCATATTCCGAACACGTGTCATTCTGATGTAAATTAGACAACAACTGTTGCAAATATATAAAAATATAAATTAATATACAAATTTAAACATAACCTCGGATGTCGGCATCAGGCGGTATGTCCTCAATGTCATGTACCCCGGAAAATAGCTGCATACGGGACCGGCCCATGATATGAACATATTCCGAGAGGCGGTTGTTCAATTGACCCGACGGAATTATGGCTTGCCGGGCTCGGGACTGTCCGCAAGGGTACGTTGGTCCGGTGTGCGGAATACCATCCATACCTCCGGTCCGAATTTATATCCGCGGGTGGTACAGGTGCCGGTCGAGGTTTGGCAGCCCCCAATAAAGCGGGCCGAATTGTTTGTAAGCACTCTTACCCTCATGCCCGATTTATAGATAATCTTCCAACAGTAAGAAGTTATAATTCGCATTTAAGAACAATGGCGGGCATTTCTTGTTAATATTATAATCATATAAAAGAGGCGCATCCGTTAGTGCCAGATTTGTTCACCACTTTCATCGTTGCGTATCGTATTGCGAGTTGTCCGTATCAGATGTTTATCCCCTCTTTCTTAAGACTTCCTGAGAACTGCCTGGGAAAGGACGGCTTTCCGCATTGCGACTTCATCCACAGCCCTTGGCGGTATAGCCATGCCTTTCACGGGGACTACGGTTGATTCATGCGACACAGCAGATTCCGGTGCTATAACAGGGTTGCCTACATACTTGTGCCTCTTTTCAGCTTGCTGTCCAGGTCCGAGTTGCGCACTTTACCCGCAGGTTGGACGGTTGTACATAACAATATTGATCTTTTGGGGGGCTAAAAGTCGAATATCCCCTTAAAAACAAGGAGCTGACGCATGTGTACAGCCCCTTATTTTTTTGTATAGCCCGGCCTCCTCTGGCATATTGCCGTTGCTTCCATCTGTAACAAGCAAAATCAGAATCTATATGCGGAACTTTTTGTTCCCGTAGCTGAGAAATTCCTTCGTGGCGTATTTCACACTGAATGGTCCGTAGTCACCGAGAGCCGAATGCGCAATTTGCTTGTCCGGTTCTGTCACATGCTCGACAGGTTCTCCCGTAGTATCAGTATCCTTGTATGACATAGGCTGCATGTTGGCGATGGCTGACCCGGTAGCCGCCGCACGCAATTTCCTGAACGCATAGGAGAGGATTCCGTCCATCATTGACCAGTACAAGGCGAAGAACGAGGTGCAGGAAAAGGAGGTCCCACAGTTGTAGGAGATAGCCGGGAAGGTATGGAAGAAGGAGGACGAACTGAAACAGTTGAAGTCCGAACTTGCAGCACTCGACCGAAAGATACAGTTGGAGCTTGAGCCGCCTACGCCCGAAGTCGCCGAAAAGGAGAATGACGGACAGGAGGTCAAACCGGATGCGGAAGGTGTACGAAACGTATCTCCACAACACACCGAAGATGTGCCGCAGATACGCAGCCCGGTGAATGAACGCAGTCCGTCTGGCAATTTTATTGCCGACCATATCATCATCGGGCGGCCGGGATTCAACGTCCGTGACGAGTGCAAACCGAAAGGTATAAAAATGTGAACGAGTGTGCGGATATATATGGCAGGATTGGGAACATACCATTCCTTTTCCTGCCTTTTTCCATCAATATGACATAATGGCAAGGATACCATACAACAAGCCCTCGATTATATCAAAATAGGGTGTTGAAAGTAAATCGTCATGGCAAATCCGCCATATATTCAGTATTTTCGCTAATTTTGCATTCAAAATAGTTAGGCATAATAAAATGGAACCATCTATATACAGTTATTCACTTTGTATTGCGCTACCGTTGATGTTGTTCTTCGGCTTTTATTTTTTGTTGGCTCCAACCCCGGAAAAAGCCATTTTCAATAATTATCTGCGTTCCCGGCGAATTATGGGGGTAGCCATACTGTTACTTGCCGCCAACTATTCGGTACATTTCTTTTTTGGAATCAGGTTCAAGAATACCGATGCCGCCATCCTGATGAACCTGTCCACCTATTTTTTGTGCTACTGGTTGTTCAGTTCGGCCCTCACCACTCTGCTTGACCGCTTTTATATCACCAAATGTCGGTTACGGACGCATATCTGTCTATGGATACTGTTTTCCATCCTTTCCGGCATCGTTCTGCTGTTGTTACCAAAAGGTGGTTTACAGACAACGGTGATGTTTGCCTTGGCCGCATGGTTGGTTATCTATGGGCTGTTCCTGACCCGTAGGCTTCTCCGGGCCTATCACAGGGTCATCCGCATTTTCGATGACACCCGTGCGGACGACATCGGTGCCTATATCAAATGGCTTTCCATTTTCACCTACTGGGCTGTCACATTCGGGGTGGGATGCGGACTGCTGACATTCCTGCCTGATGAATACGTCTATATCTGGATTCTGTCATCGGTACCGTTTTACATTTATCTCTTCCTTTGCTATCTGAACTATCTGCTGTTTTACGAACAGGTGGAAAACGCGATGGAAGATGGCATGACTTCTGAAGAGGAAGACCTGTGTGACACCACAAACCGGGAACAGGCACAGAGGCAGGATACTCCTTTTTTCCATGCCGAAATAGCGAAAAAAATCAAAGGTTGGATCGATGCGGACGGTTATATCCGGCCCGGCCTTACCATAAAGGAGCTTTCAGATGTGCTTCATACCAACCGTACCTACCTGTCCGGGTACATCAAAACTACGTATGACATGTCGTTCCGCGATTGGATTATCGGACTTCGTATAGAATATGCGAAACGTCTCCTTGCGCGATATCCGAGGTTGACGATAGCCGACATCTCCGAGAAATCCGGTTTTTTGTCACCAAGCCATTTTATAAGGCTGTTCAAGGAAAATGCAGGCTGTACCCCTGTCAAATGGAGGAAAACAGAGGCGGAATAATACGGTGTGTGTGGATGGGGAAAATAGACCAAACGACAAAAAAATAGTCTGAACGACAAAACCAAAATGTTCTAAATCACAAAGATGTGCGATTCTGACAATTGAGACATTTTTTATAGGCAAGAATCGGGCTGAATTTAAATCTTTTCGCTTATTTTGTATGTTAAGTCTGGATTGGAAATTTAAAAAGCATATAAAAAATGAGCAAAAGAATCCTATTCTTCATTTTGTTTTCGTGGCTGGCATCGGCAGCTTTTCCGGCTTTTGCGCAGCAGAAAGCAGACACGACCTACACCTTCCGGTTCGTTCCGCAGAAGGACATGTTCTACGTGCCTTGGAATGGCAATGACACGGAACTTGCCCGTCTGTTGGAATGTATCGAAAACAACAAAACCACAATTCTTGACGGCAAGCTGCCGCTATTGGTTGACGGCTACTGTAATTCACTGGGCAGTGAAGCCGAGAACCTTGCCACGGCGAAGATCCGTGCCAACCGTGTGAAATCCGAACTGATTATCCGTGCGGAAATAAAAGAGGAGAATTTCATTACCCGCAACCATGCGACTGAGGGTGATTTTGTCACCGTGCGCCTGACGGTACCGGTAAAGGGAACTGCCGCGACGGATGCGGAAGCACGACGCAAGGCGGAAACCGAACGACTGGAAGCCGAGAAGCGTGCCGAACAGGAACGGCTTGCCGAAGAGCAGCGCAAGGCGGAAGAAGCCCGACTTGCCGCTGAAAAGGCAGAAGCTGAGAAAGCCGCTCAACAAAACACACTTGCCGACACGCCGTCGGAAACCAAAATCACAAATGATTATCATCTCTCCCTGCGTGCCAACCTGCTGCGCTGGGCTACCCTGACACCCGATTTAGGACTTGAATGGCGCATCTGTCCGTCGTGGGGCATTGCCGTAAACGGCTCGTGGACTTCATGGAGCTGGAGCGACAAAGACCGCCGCTATGCACTCTGGGAAGTGGCTCCGGAAGTGCGTTACTACATGGGCGAGAAGAAAGCCTGGTATCTGGGTGCTATGTTCAAGGCCGGACAGTTCAACTACAAGCTCTCCGATACGGGCAAGCAGGGCGACCTGATGGGTGGCGGCATCACTGCCGGCTACCAGCTGCGGCTGAACAAGGCATTAGATCTTGATTTCAACCTCGGTCTGGGCTACCTGAATGCCGACTATGAGAAATATGAAGTCATCGACGGTGTGCGAGTACGCCGCGGCAACGAGACAAAGGACTGGTGGGGCCCCATCAATGCCGGTGTGACATTGGTATGGAAGTTATTCTAACTCGGAGGAATTGAATATGAAAGCAAGACAATATATAAATATGATGGGAATGGCAGCCGCCGTGCTGCTCTCTTCCTGCGTGAAGGACACGCTTTATGACACGCCGCATCCCGACTATGGGAAAATTGCGGTGACAGCCGACTGGTCGGCCTGCGGTGAGGGTATCAACATACCTGCCACGTGGACGGTCACCATGGGCGACTATACGGGTACGGAGACTTCCGCCACCCATGCCCCAGACCATCTGTTTGCTCCGGGCAGCTACACCCTTGCGGTGTGGAACCCAGCTGAAGGAATCACGGTGAACGGCACCACAGCCACCATTGCCGCAGCCACGGGAAACCGGGCAGGCACGGATGCCTTTGTGAACAATGCCCCTGGATGGTTCTTCACCTATACGAAACAGGTGAGCATCGAGAAAGACAAGGACTATCCGCTGACCGCCGCAATGAAGCAGCAGGTACGCGAACTGACGCTTGTCGTCAAACCGACGGGTGATGCCGCCGGACGCATCACGGAGATTGTTGCCCATCTGACGGGTGCAGCCGGAACACTCGACTTCGCTACCGATACCTACGGAGCCGCTTCGAACGTCGTGCTGCTCTTCACCAAGATTACCGAAGGTGACGATGCCGGCAAGTGGAAAGCCACGGTGCGGCTGCTGGGTGTGACCGGCACGGAACAACTGCTGACGGGTGAAATCCGCTATGCTGACGGCAACCCGACCCCCACCACGCTGAAAAGCGACCTCACAGAAGTTCTCAAGGAGTTCAACACCGGAAAGGGCAAATCACTGACCCTCGGCGGAACGCTGGTTGAGACTCCCGAAGGCATGGAAGTGGACGGAGCCGAAATCAACGGCTGGGAAGAAGTGAAAGGTGATGATGTAAATGCTGATTTGTAAATAATAAAATTATAGATATAATGAAGACAAGATTTTTTACACTTGCAGCGCTCGCCCTCGCACTGGTAGCCTGCAACAACGACAACGAGAACCTGAACGGTGACCCCGTGGCCGCCCAGTTTACCGCCAACATCGCCCCCGCCACCCGCGCCAGCGGAACCACCTGGACTGGCGGCGACCGTATCGGCATCACCGACATCGGCAACGATTCCCAGTACGGCAACGTGCCTTTCATCCTGAAAAACGGGAAATTTGAGGCAGAAGGAAAGGTCATCTATATCGAAGATGCAAAGACCCATACTTTCCGCGCCTACTATCCGTACAACGCGGCGGGAGGTATCCTCACAGCCACGACCGATGCCACGGCGCAGCAGAACCAGCCTGCCATCGACTTCCTCTTTGCTTCAGGAGCCACGGGAGACAAAAACAACCCGGTAGTAAGCTTCACCGACAAAACCGCCAAAGGCGGTGAAGACAACTCCTTCCACCACCGCATGAGCCAGATAACCCTTACCTTCGAGGCGGGCGACGGCGTGAATTTCAGCGTGGTCAAGCCTGAACGTTACACGCTGGACGGATTGTTACTCACCGGTACGTTCAACACGGCCGACGGTATTGCCACCGCAGACAACGGACTACAGACCGGAGAACTGACCATGAATCTGGCAGACGGCAATCTCACGTCATCGGTCATCCTCTTCCCGCAGACAGTTGCATCCCTGCCGTTGGTTGTGAATTACAAAGGTCAGGAATATCATGCCACACTCACCATGCCCGATGGCGCACTGCTGACGGGCAACAACTATACCTATACCGTCAAGGTACGCAACAAAGTCCTTGAAGTCAGCGAAGCCACCATTGCAAAGTGGAACGATATAGACGGTGGAGATGTGGGTGCTGACCTGTAGGATGTTAATAATTAATCGATTAGAATGAAGAATTATGAGACATAGATTATTTATCCCCGCAGCCACCGCACTGCTGTTCGCCCTCGCCGCCTGCACGCAGGACGAACTTGCTGGCGATAACCGTCTGCCCGAAGGTGAATACCCCGTCGTCATCCGTGCCACCGGATTGTCCGTAGAAGCAACGCCGCTGGCAGCCCCTTCCACCCGTGCCGCTGTGGACGGCGACTGGCAGGGCGTCACTTCCGTGGCACTCAAGATGGGCGATGCGGTAAAGGAATACACCGTAACGGCTTCTACCGATTTCAAGAGTGCCACGCTCTCACGCGAGAACGACCCGTACTACTGGACCAGCCGCGACCCGATTACCGTATCGGCATGGTGGCCCTTCAACAATGCCGACATCACACAGATGCCTGCCGTGAAGGTGGCCGAAGACCAAAGCAAATTGGCTGACTTCCAGAACAGCGACTTCATCTCTGCTGAGAACCGGAAGGTGGAATTTAACAACCCGACTCTTGAATTTACCCACCGCACGGCACGCGTGACAATCGAACTGAAGCCCGGCACGGGATTCACGAGCGTCGCTGGTGCCATGGTGATCCTCGTGAGCCTGTCCGCCGATAACGGCAACCCGACTGCCATCAAGACCTACAACGCAAGCGGCAACACCTACGAGGCACTGACCGCCCCGCAGACCGTTGCGGCAGGCAAGCCGTTCGTCCGGGTGGAACTCGGCGGCGGCACCTTCTACTTCCGCCCGCAGAACAACGTCGTATTAGAAGCGGGCAGCCGCTATAAATATACCGTTAAGGTGAACGCCACCGGCTTGACGTTAGAGGGTTGCACCATCGGTAGCTGGACTGACGGCGGCGGCGAGAGCGGCGCGGCTGAGGATTTGGGCTACATCTACGACAGCAACACCAATACCTACACGGTCTATAACGCTGACGGCCTGCTGGCATGGAACAAAGCCATACAAAAAGACGAATCGATAAATTGCACCCTCACCGCCGACATCGACCTGACGGGTAAGAAATGGACACGTTTAGACACATGGCCAGGCTACTCCGGCGTCTTTAATGGACAGGGACACCGCATTACGGGATTAAACTTTTCAGCAGCGAGTTTTGGACTTTTTTATTTTTTAAATGTAAGTGGAGTGATAAAGAACCTACAACTCATAGATGTGAATCTGGATGGCAGTAGTGGAGGAGCTGCTGGAATGGTGGACCGAAATCATGGCCAAATCATTGCCTGCTCTGTGACGGGAAAACTTACTGTACATAGTGGTGGTATAACCAATGCAAATTATGGCGATATCATCGCTTGCTGGTTCGACGGCACATTGATAGATGAGTCTGGCTGTGGAACTCTAGTGCGTTTCAACTACAAGAATATAACTTCCTGTTATTGGGGAGGCAATGCCGGGCAAGGAGTACTCCGTAATGAAGGAGGAACGGTAGTTGCCACGAAGGTGGACGGCGCGACCGTGAAATGGCAGACAGCCGTCGACGGCATGAACCCCGCCCTCACCGGTAACGACTACCAGTGGGCACTCGGCACCGACGGCCTGCCCGTACTGAAAAGAAACAATAACAACCCCTAAACAACACGCATCATGAAACGAACAAACATCCATATATTCGCAGCCATCGCCCTGCTGTTCGCCCTTGCCGCCTGCACGCAGGACGAAGCGGGCTTCCTACCGGAAGGGGCGGAAGGCACACCCATCGTCTTCACCGCCACGGGGCTGAACCCCGCCGCGACAGCCACCGCCGGCACCCGTGCCCCAGCGGATGGCAATTGGACGGGTGTGCAGAGCGTGGCAGTTCTGATGGACGGCACGGTGAAGACGTACAACGTGACGCCCTCCACCGCCGACCCCACCAGCGCCACGCTGACCTCCACCGACCCGTACTACTGGACCAACCACAACGACATCACCGTCACGGCGTGGTGGCCCTACACCGAGGGCGAGACAACCCCACCTGCGGTAAAGGTAAAAGCCAACCAAAGTGCCCAGAAAGACTTTGAGGGCAGTGACCTCATCGTAGCCGACGGACAGACGGTGACTTACGGTAGCCCCACGCTCCGCTTCACCCACCGCACGGCGCGGGTAACCATCGTTCTGACGGACTACACCGAGGGGCTGGCATCCGTGCAGCTGACGGGTCTCTCCACCGAAGGCGACAACCCGGATATAATCGTCCCGTATGACAAGGGCAGCAACACCTACACCGCCCTCGTAGCCCCGCAAAGTGTGGCAGCTGGCACGGCCTTCATTACCTGCACCTTCACTAACGGCAAGACCTTCGTTTATAAGATGAAGAATGCTACCGACTGGCAGGCGGGCGGTGAATATACCTACACCGTCTCCCTCGCTACGGCAAGAGGCTATATCATAGAGGACGACGGCAGCTACACGGTCTATAACGCCAACGGCCTGATGAATATAGCCGAATTAGTGAACGGAGGTAAAACCGACATTAACATTACCCTCGACAAAAACATTGACCTCACCGGCAAAGACTGGACACCGATAGGCACAGACTACGACAACTCATACAAAGGCACCTTCGATGGTGGCGGCCATACCATTACGGGGCTGACCTTTACGACAAATGACAAATTTGCGGGTCTGTTCGGCTGGCTCAATAGAGCTGGTACGGTGAAGAACGTGGTGATGGAGGGCGTACAGATAACAAGCAATCAAATATATGGCGGCAGTATTGGCGGCGTGGTAGGATCTAGCTGGGCACCGTTGAAAACTGCTCGGTGTCGGGCAACGTCAGCGGCACGGTGTATGTCGGCGGTGTGGTGGGTGTTCAAATAGGCGGTTCCATCACCGGATGCAGTTCCTCTGCCACAGTGAAGGGAACGGTCGATGTCGGCGGCGTGGCAGGTCAGACGAATTCGAGTGCCACCCTGACCGCTTGCTATGCCACGGGCAACGTGATCATAGAAATAAACCCCAAAAAGAATATCGCTGGCGGCAGTCTGGTGGGAATGAACGCAGGAAGCAGCCTCCTTGCCTGCTATGCCACGGGCAACGTAACCAGTACGGGTAGTAGCACTGGCTATATGCATATCGGCGGCTTTTTGGGAAATAACTACACCACCGTGACCGCCGGCTATTGGAAGAACAATCATGAACAAGGCATCGGCTACAATAGGGAAAGCACCGGAGCCACGAAGGTGGACGGCTCTGTCGTTACCTGGCAGAAAGCCGTTGATGCCATGAACACCGCCTTGCAGAACGCAGGCTCAGAGTGGCGTTACGAACTTAACGGAGCATTGCCTACCTTGAGGAAGCAGTAAACCGTAGGGCGGAAAAGTTCCGCTCGCAACGGAAAGAACCGAAGTATAACCCCAATAAAGAAAGGAGGACGTGATGGAACACACGGAGAATCCACCATATTGGTTTTGGCATCAAGGCATTGTCAATAATAATATAGACTCCAGTGTAAATATGGAAGCTGTAAGCCGGACATTGTCAAGATTGGTGCTCATTAAAGACAACAAATCAAGTAATTAAATAAAAAACATGGGACTTTTTCACAGAGGCAAGAAAAATAATGACGATGAGCCGGACAGTGTTCAAACCAATGTAAGCGGTTGAGCAAATACATCTTGTCATAATATCCTTTCCCGCTTATCTTTGTGTGCAAAAAGGATTTATGGCAAAATATATGACAAGGGAGGAGTTTTTCCATATTCTTCTTCGACAACGCCAAAGCAACTTAACGGTAAAGGACTTTTGTGCGAATGAAGGATATAACCGTTCCCAGTTTTACGACTGGCGCTCACGTTTCAATATCTCGGACGAGGAGCTTAAATCCGGAAGTGTTCCCACAGCTGGCATGGATGGTTTTGTTCCGATAAGCATAGACAACAACAATGTATCTGCACCAACGTTTCAGTCCCAACCTGCCTTGTGTCCGCAAAAGACAGAGAAAACTTCCGGTAAATGTACTGACAACTCGGAAATATCCCTGGAGCTTCCCAACGGGATTAAAATGAAATTTAAGGGCACGGGTGGCTGTAAAGCCGCTTTGAGCCTGCTCACTAAACTGTGTGGAACATGTTTTGCCTGAACGACTCCACGCGTTACTTTTTATGCCCCGGCAGTACCGACATGCGTAAGGGCATGTTCAGCTTGAGCGGTCTGATCCGGGAAAAAATGAACGGGGATGTCCGGAATGGAGATGTGTACATTTTTATCAACAGGCTGAAAAACCGTATAAAGCTTCTGCACGCAGAAACGGGAGGTCTGGTGATGTACGAGAAACTGCTTGAGGAAGGAACTTTTAAAATCCCCGCTTATGATCCTGAAACCCACTCGTACCCCATGACATGGAGTGATCTTGTCATCATGGTGGAAGGCATCAACGAGGACAAACGAAAGGGAAGGCAAAGACGGCTCTCCGATCAGAAAAGACACTGGCAAATATCTGTAAACAAATAGCTTGCCGGCTTGCTTTTCCGGTTGTTTTTCACTACCTTTATACAATCAAACAGGATATTGAATGACAACGAAAGAAGATATGCCGAAGCGGGTGACGGACCCCATGCTGGAACAGCTTGCCTTGCTGATGGAGACAAACCGGAAGCAAAGTGAGATCATCGAGTCCCAGGCCAAGACCATAGAGGAGCTCCGTGCCACGATAGTTGAACTGAACGCTTCCCTTGCATGGTTGAAAAGGAAAGTGTTCGGGAAGATGAGTGAGAAATGCAATCCTATAAACAACGGGGACCCCATGCTCCCTTTTGATTACGGCGACTTGGGACAGATAGAGGCGGAAATCGAAGCGGCCAGAAACAAGGCGGCGCAGATTATCACCCCCAAACCCCAAGTCGCCGGTAAAACTCCACGCCGCAACCGGATCATCATGGACGACCTTCCGGTCGTGACGGTTGTCATCGAGCCGGAAGACCTCGACCTTGGCAAATACGTCAAGATAGGCGAGGAACACACCAGAACCCTTGAGATGAAACCCGGGTATCTCTATGTAAAAGACACGGTACGCCCCACGTATGCAATCAAAGACGAAACGGAGGCAGTTGAAAACGGGAAGCGGATGGTAGTTACCGCTCCTTTGCCGTTGATGCCCATATATAAAGGTATGCCCGGGGCTTCCATGCTCGCGGAGATACTTTTACAGAAATACGAGTATCACGTTCCGTTTTACCGGCAGGTCAAGCAACCGGAACACCTGGGAGTGAAACTGTCGAGAAACACGTTGAATGGCTGGTTCAAGCCGGTCTGTGAACTTTTAAGACCTCTTTACCTTGAACTCAAAAAGAAAGTCCTCTCCTCTGACTACATACAGGTGGATGAAACCACTCTCCCGGTCATAGACCATGACAGGCATAAGGCGGCAAAGGAGTATATCTGGATAGTACGAGCGGCGGTGCCGCGCCTGCTCTTCTTCCATTATGCCAACGGATCGCGTTCTCAAAAGGTGGCGGTCGATCTTTTGAAAACGTTCAAAGGATACCTCCAGTGTGACGGCTACTCCGCTTATGACGCTTTTGAGAACCGGAAGGACGTGCGCCTGTGCGGATGTCTCGCACATATCAGACGCCACATAGAGTCATGCAGGGAAGAGAACCGGGAATATGCCATGCAAGGACTTAAATTTATACAAGATCTGTATAACGTGGAGTATATGGCTGATGAGCGGCAACTCTCCTATGAGGAACGTGCAGCGCTACGGCAACGTCTGGCCGGTCCGCTACTTGACGCCTTCGAGCTCTGGCTTCAAAACACATACCCCAAAGTGCTTAAGCGCAGTCTGATGGGGAAGGCTATAGCCTACGCTTATCCTCTCATACCAAGAATGAGGCATTATCTGTACGATGGAAGAATTTTTATAGATAACAACAGGGCGGAGAACGCACTTAGACCTATGGTTTTGACCAGAAAGAATATGCTGTTCTGTGGAAATCAGAAAGCGGCTGAAAACACGGCTGTCATCTGCTCGTTACTCGGTTCCTGTAAGGAATGTGGAGTCAATCCACGTGAGTGGCTGAATGATGTAATCAGCAAACTTCCCTATTATCTTACTCCCAAGTCAGAGAAAAAACTCACCGAGCTCCTTCCTGACAGATGGGGTGGATACCGACAAAGCCACGACACTCTCCCGACAGTCACGGGAATGTCTATGGACAATCCCAGGACTGTCCATAGACAAGCTGTACACGCAACCTGAAACTCTGACGAACCGATAAGTCTTACCACTGCACATATACATAACTCAAGCAGAGTGATTTCTCTTGGGAAAAATCAAATGTACAAGATGTATTTGCTCAACCGCTTACGTTCTTCTATACGTTCATAAAGGAAGCTGTCCGAAATAATTCAGCAGTGCATAATAACAGTCGCAGAAGAACTCACAGGAGCGTTTCTCGTTTTGGTACGAGAGGTTCGACTTGGAGGGAGCACATGGGATGCCCAAGTGGTTCAAGTTGCCGTTGGCTGAATGCAGGCCGTTGCTGATTTCACGCAATGGCACGTAGTCGACGAACTGGCAGAATATCATGCTTACAAGTGGCTCAAGAAAAGACTGGAACGACTTTCACCATCTGCTGTTCTTTAAGTTAATTGCAACAAGTTCAAATCATCAGTAACCAATCCATCCAATACATGTTGAATTTTATCAGATATGGCCTTATCTATGCCATACGTGACGCACAATGATTGAAATTTGCTTACAGCATCGAACACCTGTAATATCTTCTTTTCAGGATTTTCCACAAAATCCTCGGCGAAATTGACAAAATCACTTGTGGTCAAGGCCGATCTCTTGCCCATCACACCCATAGAATGAATATGTGCAGAAGAATTTTCCCATGTATTTGCCGTGAACATTACATCATATGCAGGTGATAAACGCCACCTCCCTGTCTTATCCATGATAAACGATATGTTCTTATTATAGTCATCAGATATACCTGCGACATAATTAAATACCATTCTGATAAATATCTGATCTTTGTCTTCCTGGGGAAGTTTCAGAGTCTCTGCCAGCCAACATAGCTTCATATAATCATCTGCACCTGGCATAATGGCCGCAAGGGGCTGGCTAAGAATCTTGTCTCCATCCTTGCGATCAAATCTTTCCGTTACGAAATGATTTCTTCCATCAATCTCTTTCAGAAAGCATGACACCATGTTGATTCCTGCCGCCTTTGCCATTTCGCTATATACCATTTCTATCTCTGTGGTAGGAGAGTCATCTGCTTCTTTAAATTTTATGATATACTGCTTAAAATTTTCAGGCAAATCCTCCTGACCGGAACGGAACTCTTCCGTTTCGAGGTTATAGGCAACCACCGCCTTCGGGCGCATGCCACCGGCAGAAGTTCCGAGATATATTAACTTCTTCATCGTGAGGCTATCCTCCGGTGATATGACAGCAGCATCTCGATCATTATATATTTTAGAAGCCAAAGTTGCCAATGATGACATGTTTACTGATTCATGGATGGCATCATCATTAAATTCCGGTTCAAATTCCAATGCTCCCATAGCCCTCTTGCCAATATAAGAGAGCTTCAATAGGGGCAATGATTCCGTAACCTTTATATTGTTATCCGTGAGCCATTGGTCAAATAGGGAAGCCCCCCATTTGTCAGGAAGCGCATCTGCAAGAAATTCCGGAAGCCCTTGATATAATTTATCTTTATTCCCATAGAAAGACGCAAACAAAGGGGTTCTCTTAGGATGTGTGGAAGGACATATATCATAATCTTGTTTCCTATACTCATCCGTAAATTGGAATACAGAACAATGCTTTTCAAAGTCCCAATTCAATTTGCCAATACAAGTTCCCCACAGATATACATTCACTATAATTGGCTCTTTCTTCATACCATCTTACGTTTACTGTTAATTCTTTGTATTTTCTTACCTGCCTCAAATCCGCAACTAAGCCCTTCAACGTCCTTCTTGCGTGTACACGTCCTCTCATTACTGAATTATCAGATAAATTGAGGCAGAAACACCCACTTCTGCCTACAACATCCCCTTACCCCACAATGCGACTTGAGACAATACGCAGTATCATACCCATAAGTTGTAGGCGTTATCCAAAATCAGTCTGAA
>ENA-UONY01000603-UONY01000603.1-human-gut-metagenome-genome-assembly--contig:-CS9-NODE-603-length-41231-cov-5.857708_pt1 | contig 41231 bp, 35 predicted proteins | sample MGYA00242465_ERZ724012 | MGnify/ENA metagenome assembly ERZ724012 | reverse complement strand
GGCGTGCTCAGATGCACGAAAGAGTACTCGTTAGCATACGTCCCTGACCAAGACAAATGGTATGGGGACGTAATTGCATATGGACAATGGCTTGATCTCACTGAAGAAGAGATATTGCGGCTTCGCAATGATTACGAGCTGGACGAATTAGTCAACGCAAAAGTATTAAAATAACAACACGAACCAGTATCAGGCATAAACATTTCGTTTAAGCGTTAATGCTCCTGCCCCATCTCTGCCATCGATGTAAAAAAGCACTGTGTCGCTAATATGACGATTGTCCTTTCAATTTTACAGAGAATATCAAACACCTAAAGCATTTGCTATTACAGAAAGCAGTTCTTTGCCTCGTTCTATGATTAACCTAGTAGCCTCGTCGGTTTGACCTTGAGCAAGACGTTCTTCAGCGGAATCAATTTGAGAACGTGATGGATATCGATTCATTTCAAAGTATTCTTTAGAGTATTGAGCGCCTTCATGATCGAGTAAAAAATAGAGATTCCGAGATTTCTTACCACGATTTGTTTTCGGGATCAAATACATCAGATTCCCTAATACTCCACCAGGTATTCCCTGAGGATTGTTTTTGACTTTTTCTTTGGCGATGATATGTTCAACATCGTATTTCTCTCCCGTATATTCACTTGCATGTTGACTTGAAAAAATACAGAGGAGCATACGTGAAATTTTGTCAATATTTACACTAGCCTTTGATGTGACTTCGTCATACCAATTCAATAACCTTTCGCTTAAAAGACCTTTTTCAAGCTTGACATAGTAACTATTTCGAGATGCGCTTTCAGGAACATAAAAACTTGCAAGTCTTGAGTCTCCTGCTCCTTGCCACTGATGATTTACAACGTCGGAAACGCAATACGCTAAAAGGTTTTGACGGGATTGCTCGTAGCCTTTTTGCTTGTAATTATCAATTACTTCAATTTGTTGCTCTTTCTCATTAACAACATAGTGCTTATGCCATAATTCAGCAAAAAAACGAAAGTGCTTGCATATCTGCAATACAAGCAGTTTCATACTTACGTTTGCTCGCTTGCCCAGGTAATTTAAGACGTTGTTCAAAAGTAGCTTGAATAACTTTGTATTCATCAAGCATATTTTTAACTAATGAATCTATGAAGCCTTCTGTTCGAAACAAAGACAGTTTATCAGGAAGCTTTCCTAACGATCGATTATCTACACCTAATGCAATTGCTGTAGACACATATCCGACAACATTAATAGTATCTTCCTTTTTGCTTAGATCCTGAGTAAAAAGATCACCCCAAAAGACTTCCGAGGCTTCTACAATCAGCTCTCCAATAGCAAAACAAAATTCGGAAAGATTGATCTGATGGCTCTCGTACATTTCTTGAGCATCAAAGCCATCAATCTCAAGATCTCTTTCATCAATAAGCTTCTGATATCGATCTATAACTTTTTCCAGCAGTTTATTCCCATTTTCGGAATCTGGTAATGTAATCGAATGATGACTCCATTGCGCCGCGAGAACCTGATATTTTGAAAGTTTTGTCCCACCCTGATTTAAATTCGCAAAAACATCAGGAAGTTGATCTTCTGGGCCATTAAAAACAATGCACGGGATCATGAGATCATCTAAATCAAGAAACTGCTCTGCTTTCTTAATCAAATCCGCCTGAAGGTCAATTAAATCATCACCATACTCTTCTTCAGAAGGATAAATCGAAACATCGTTACGAATCATGTCGCGAAGACTACGGGGGCTTCGCTCACTGTTTTTCAACACCGCGCGTATACATGCGCTTATTTCTTCCCTAAGTTTACGCTTTGAATCCTCTGCAAGTTCAATACTGTGTCCCTGTTCAATATTGGCAATAACGTGATCCACGTGTTCAGAATAGTTAGTAAAATATTGCTCTGGGTTCTCTTTATACCCTCTCAGCGTGCTAAACCTTTGCAAGCCATCTATCAGGCTCAGCTCTTTCTCGCCTTCATAACGATACAGAAGAATTGAGCCGAATGGAAATCCTCTACTAATATTGTCAATAAAATCTTTCTTTTGCTTGTCACTCCAAACCAATCTTCTTTGGTATGGAGGAAGTTTTACTTTGCCATCTAGATCGCTATATTTCATGCGTTCAATATCATACTGGGATTTCATTAGTTTCCCTTTAGCGCTCGTGATTTCACAGACGCTTGTATGATCTCATAACTGCTCTATTAGATCAAAAAATCATCAATTGACAAGCAATTTAATCAAAAAAAGCTGCGACATACCGCAGTTAGACATCCAGACATTTCGATCTTTTAGATGCTACCTTTGAAGATCAATCGCTTTGGAATACTTTCAGAAAAGCCTTCTCCGAGGTTTATCGGGACTCTTGCTGCATGGTTGCTCCATTAATGTTCTTGCAGAATCTCAGACACATTTATCCAGACAAAAATAAGGGGATCCATCATCGTCGAGCAATGATGGTAGGCCGAACTCTTCGATCTTGGTCAGAAGATCCTTGAGTAATGAGGGCATGGTGTTGCAGCCGAAGCACATATAGTAGCGTTCGTCTGCGTAAACACCCAACGTCCACGAATACCTATCAAGCAGAAGATGCTCATGCAGGAATGGATCCGTCCAAGAATCGGTCTCGGCCGCAAGGAAGCACTGACGCAAGCACGCAGATTGTTGCGACGTGAGCGTCTTTACCACATTGATATGCCGCGAAGCGTTGTAAACATGGATGCTGATCCGATCGCCCTTTTCCTGGATGAGCTCGAAATGGGCGCACTTCTCCAAGTGCGCCCAATCTTGCACATCGAACTTGATCTGCTCGAACTCTCGCATGACCAGCTCTCGTTCATTCGCATTCACTTCAACCATCATCATCCCTCCTATTCAGCCAAGGAAGTCCTCATGCCCTCTTTTTTCGCTTACTTCTGCTTTGATTCTATGAAGCTTTCCGAAATAAATTGTCCCTTCTATGGGACATGAATGAAAGAAAGCGCACTGCCTCTTATCGCGCGTGGAGGATGGACTCGTTATCGGTTCGATCGATGCGCCAATGAACGGTTGAGACGGCCCGCAAGAGCTGCTCGTCGTGCGTCACGAGAATGATCGCACCGGGGAACGCTGCGAGCGCCCGCTCGAGCGCCTCGATCGAACCCACATCGAGATGGTTCGTCGGTTCGTCGAGAATGAGCAAGTTCGGTTCTCGCAGCAACTGCTCGGCGATGAGCAGCTTCTTCAGCTCTCCTGGGCTGATGTTCGACCCTTCCAGCAATGCATCGGGATCGGTATTCAGCCCCGCAACCAAGGAAAGCACACGCCCCATATCTGCATCATCGAGCGCATGCAAGCGCTCCAACGCAGCCCGCCGCAAACGCTCGTCGACTTCTTGCGGAATGAAGGCGCACTCCACCTGTTCAGGGACGAGCTTCCACGCATAACGCAAAAGCGTGGTCTTCCCCACACCGTTTCGTCCTGACACACCCACATGATCGCTCGGCCCCACCCAGAGCTCGGGTATACGGAGCGTAAGCTCACCCGCAGGCAAGTCGCCCTCAGGCACGTGCAGTGCGAACTTCGATCGCACGGCGTGCCCCGGCAGCTGAATCGCTGAATCATAGCGCTTGTTCACTCGGCTTTCTGTGGCTGCCTGCGAAGCACGCTCGCTGCGACTTGCCATCGCACTTGCCGCTCTGCCTGCCACCGAATCCTTGGACGAAACCTTCGCCCGCCCTAGGCGCTCGCGTCCGTCGCTATCGTGTCTATCCAAGCGCTTCGCGCTCAGCCGCGAGCTAGAACGTGCGGCTTCTTCGTTTCGTCGCTGCGTTTCAGCTTTCAACCGCCGTTCTTCCCGGCGCGCATTCTCGTGCTGCCGCACGCGGGTCGCTCTCTCTCCGCGCATCTGCTCAGCAACCTTCGAATAGCCGCCTGGTCGCATCACCACATGCGTTTCCTCGAACACTGCGCACTGATTGACTAGCGCATCCAACAGCGCACGATCATGCGAGATCAGAAGGCCGATTCCTTTGAATGCTTGCAAACTTCGCAGTACGCATTCGCGAGTTTGCGCATCAAGATCGTTCGTTGGCTCATCGAGCACGAGCACATCGGGACGTTGCCAGAGCGCACAAGCAATCTGAACGCGCTTCTTTTGGCCGCCCGAAAGGTGCTCATAATCCCACAGCCACGCATCTTCGATGCCGAGCACATCGCGAATCTGCAACGCTTCGCTTCCCCAATCGGCCGCAAGATCACTGAGCTGAGCAGGTGTGATCGAGGTATCCTGGGGGCAATAAGCGGCGAACAGCTTCGGTGCGACCGACCCCTCATCAGGCACGATCAGCCCAGTTGCAACACGAGCGAGCGTGCTCTTGCCACAGCCGTTGTCGCCGATGATACCCGTCCAACCCTGCGGGAACGTTACGCTCACGCGATTGAGCGCAGGTGACGCAGCGCCTTCGTAAGTGTAAGAGATATGAGTAAGATTCAATTGCATGGCAGCCTCCAGAATTTGGAGGTCACGCGGGTGGGAGCGAGGAAATCAGTCTACTAAAGATAAGAACTGCGCAAACAAGATGATGCGAACACCAAAACGTGCAAGATCACATAACGATGCGGCACCCGAGCGACCGGATGGATACGGAATAGTGGGTTGCCTTTACGGCATCGTTAGTTCTTCATGCACCTAGCCTTTCTCGGGGCATCGCTTGCCAAAGGCTCCGCCGGAATATTGAGACGATTGTAACATCTCACTACATCACAAATCCATAGGCTAAAACCATGCGCAGATCATTTACTGCTCTCCGAGAAGGCCACGTGCAATTCCAAGGAGAACAGACTCTTTTTTTGTCTTGCGCTCGTCGTTGGAAGAAGTCTGCCCCTTGATGAATATCAGCAATTGAAGTTAAAGATTCATGCGTTCAAAAACAAGATTGCAGACCGTACGATCGCCGCCACCAAAGCCAGAAGAATTTGCTGTTGATTGCACCCAAATACCCATCGTCAGTTTTCCTTTCTTTTGTTGTTTATTGGAACAATCATCGTTCGATAACAACGGGACTTTATACTAATTGCAATAGCAAATTGTTCTTCTATCAGCATTTTTTCAGCAAGGTTGTATAGAAATCGTCCATCGGAGCCAAAAGCATGATATTCGACCAGCTAGAACATAAAGAATTTGCCACACCCGAAGGATCGATTTCCTATTGGGTGACCCCGCATGCCTGCGACGATTCGCAAGGCGCCGCAAATTCCTGTGCTAGCGGAGCCTCATCTGCTTGCAATACTTCACAGGGCGCCAACCAGCCCTGGCTCATCTTCCTGCCTGGTCTTACCGCCGACCATCGCCTCTTCGAGAAGCAGGTCGAACACTTCATTGGCAAGGCTCATCTGCTTGTATGGGACTCGCCTTCGCACGGCGAATCGCGTCCGTTCTCGCTCACGTGGACGATGGATGATCTTGCTTGCTGGCTGCACGAGATATTCGCCACCGAAGGCATCATGCGTCCGATCCTGGTCGGCCAGTCGATGGGTGGCTACACGGCGCAAGCCTTCCTGGATCTCTTCCCAGGCGAAGCAGCTGGGTTCGTCTCCATCGATTCGTGCTCGCTTCAACGACGCTATTACACCTGGTGGGAACTTGCTGCGCTACGCCATACGAAGCTCATGTGTCTCTCGTTCCCGTGGAAGACGCTCGTCCGCCTAGGGTCAACGGGCAACACCACAACACGCTATGGCAGCAAGCTCATGGAAACGATGATGCTCGACTATCAGAAACACGAGTATTGCGAACTGGCTGCTCATGGATTTCGTGTGCTAGCAGACGCGGTGTCAGCCGATCGCCCCTACCAGATCGACTGCCCTTATGTGCTGATCTGCGGCGAAGAAGATCGTGCAGGTTCTGCCAAACGCTACAATCGCGCATGGGAAGCACAAGAAGGAACGCCTGTTCATTGGATCAAGAACGCGGGGCACAATTCCAACTGCGATAATCCTGCTGAAGTGAATGCGGTTATTGAAGACTTGCTCGACTCTCTTAACTAATGCACCTCATGCGCCTAGCTGCCTGAACAGCCAAACTGAGGGCACAGTAAAATTGCAATGTAGCGAACCTATTGCTTGAGCGAAAAACGCAGATAGACTGGATTGTGATCCGAAAACGCAAAATCAAGATTGAGCGTGCGCTGCTCGATACAAGCAACATTGTCGGAATAGATGAACGCATCCATGACCCAGCGATCGTTCGTGCCATCATACGGCCGTCCTGCATCGCGGCAGGTAGCTGCTGAATCGAACGTTCCTGTATCGAATTCATCCTTTGCAGCAACCACGAATCCCTCTGGCACACTTGCGAAATCGAATGGCTTTGCCCAGCTGGCTTCCGTATCGGTCACGTTGTCATAGACCTCATTCGAAACGCCGATCATATCGTGGTTGAAATCGCCACCTGCGATCACGTAATTCCCTGCCTCATATTCGCGCTGCATATCCGCGAACAACATCGATCGCTGACCCTCAAGCACCTCCTCATCTGCACCGTAGGCAGACAGGTGAACGTTGAAGACCACCAGCTCCTTGCCATCTGAGACCGCAATGCGCGAAATCGTATAGCAGCGATCAAGATCGAGGAACTTGCTGAAGCTCTCCGAAATAGGAAGGCTGCGACGCAGCGTGCTTTCGATCTGATAGCGCGAAAAAGTTGCCATTCCTGCCTTGTTCTTTCCATGCGGTGCATAGAGCGGCCAAGCAAGATAGGGCGAATCATAGTTTTGCGCGAAGACCGAACACAGCATTGGAAGATCGTTGCGCAAGAGCGCGTACTCGTCCACGCCATGGCTGCGGGTACCATCGACGTCCACTTCCTGGAAAAGCACGATATCGGGGTCGAGGCCTGCGATCGCGCCAGCTGATCCATTGATGTTGTCGCTCACGTATTGCGCGCTCGGCGCCACCGAACCGCTGCCGCCATCCATGAAGAAATCGAAATCGGGACCATAAGCGCCGAATCCAAGGTTCGCACTCACGATCGTGAATTCTTGAACGAACCCTTGGCTGTCAACGTCCAGCTCTATCGCACTTTCGACCTGGCCTTCTTCGGGTGGAGCAGTTTCAAGCAAAAGAGAATCGTCCAAACGATAGTAGCTTGCCATCACGTAGACAACGTAGATGATAACAACCAACACGAGAGCACTGAGTGCTCCCCCAACTACTTTCAGCACCTTCTTCGCCATGGTCCTCCTTCGTTGGTTTACAACGCCTAGCCTGCGGAACGCCGTCAACGTACACCAGTCAAACAAACGAATGCTTTCAGCACTCGAGTTCTAATCGCCCATACAAACCCATTATCCTAATTTGCACAACATTTGTTAATAAAATTCATACCTTCCATGATACTCATCTTTCGCGTATGCTGTCCGTCGCTCACTTTAGTATTTGCATTACTGTAATGCATAATGATATAATCAGACACTACCAGGCTCATGAAAGTTGAGAAATCCCATGCAAGCCCTGCTAAACGTAAGGATGGACAGCGCCTTGAAAGAGCGAGGCGATAAGGTCCTATCAGACAATGGAATAAGTGTTAGTGATGCCGTTCGTGCCTTATGGTCCGAGCTCGCCAAAACACGCACCGTCCCTGATTTCATCAAACACCCTGAAGAAGACATCGCTCGCAAAACAACAAAGAAAAAAGCGCTGGATGCCCTCATTAACATTGGCAAAAAAGCCAATCCATCAGCGCGTAATGCCCTTGCCTCTCAAAACGAAGCTTCTCTTCGTGCATCCTTGTATGACAAGATGTGGGAAGAATACGAGGCGCTTTCATGAAAGTGCTCGTCGATAGCAACGTGTGGCTAGATCTTTTGATCTATCGAGAGCCGCATTTCGCGTTCTCTAAGGGAGCGATTATGGCCTGCATCGAGGATAACCTTCCTCTCTTCACTGCAGCAACATCACTCAAGGATATCTTTTACCTCATCGATCGCTCACTTGGAAATAAAGAGGCTTATGCAGCAATCGAAGCCATCCTCGAAATCTCGAATATCGCTACTATTGATGAACTCGTCTGTCGCGAAGCATTACAGCACGAACGACCAGATTATGAAGACGGAATCATCGCTGCTGCCGCTCTCACTGAAAAGGCAAGCTGCATCCTCACACGTGACACAAAAGCTTTTTGCAATCTTGATATCCCCTCTCAGACTCCCAAAGAATTTCTTGAAGCGCAAGGCTATACCGAAATCGATTGGTAAAGATTTAAAATACTGCATAGGTACGAAACAGACAAACGCCCGCATCCATCAAGACGCGGGCGTTTGTCGCTAGCCACCCCATGAAGACTTCTTGATCGTATCTCGAACCTCCAAACCTTCTTAAGCATGCAAGCTCGAAAGTTACGAGAAGCCTAGCAGCAACTCAGCTCTCCGAGCTTACACTACGCTCGTTCGCGCACGCCCTGCACTACCATCGACCGAGAAACAAAATACGTGATGATCAAGTAACCACCATAAATGACCACAACCAATGCCGCAGACATCAGGATAGTCGGCAAGAGATTCACACCGAACACATTGAAGAGCGTTTCTGAGAGAATGCTGATTGTCCACGCGCTATGACATACTCCAACCAGCAGCGGCAACAAGAAATAGATCGCGATCTGCGCAAAGAGCGAGCGCGAGAGCATTCGCGTATCACAACCGATCTTCGAGAGCATGCGGTATCTCTTGAGCGAATCGATCGTAAGCGATATCAGCTGGATCGCAAGCACCGCTGCAACTGCCAGCAGCATGACCAGGCCGATATAAAGCGCCAAATAGGTAATGGCAAGCTTAATACCCTGCATCTGTCCGATCATCTGCGCACGAGAATAATAATCCCAAATTTGCACAATATCCTCGTCCATGATGCGTTCTTCGAGCACCTCTTCAGCATCTGATCCCTCTCGATAATTAAGGTTGATGAAGGTCGCCTGGTTCTCGCTCAAACCGAGCGCGGCTGTCACCTTATCAGGCACAACAAGATAAACGGAATTTGCGAGCATTGACATATCATGTAACTGAACATCGATCACTTCGGTTTCTGGAGCCAAAACCTTGCTATCTGTATCAAGCATATAGTTTTGATCCACCATTGCCTGCGCAAGGTCTTGAGTAACCCCGATATTATTGGTGACCAGATAATGATCATCATCGAGCGTGACCGCGGGCTTGCCCTGAAGTTCGAGCGCACGGTTGAAATCCGAAAGGTCAACAACGACCACTTTACTATTCACTGCCGTTGCGCCCTCGACCGAAACTCCCGTTGAATCGAGGATATCGTTATAGGTCAACGAAGGAAGCTCATAGAAGCTGATCTCGCCCGATTCACTCACCAGCTGATCCCAGCCTTCCACATGGTTTTGAAGGTAAGACTCAATATCGGGAATCGGCATGCTTTTCACGTCCTTGACCGAGACGCCAGAAGCTGTTGTTGGTAACTGTTCTTCCGACCTTAAGACCACCGAAGCATCGTAGGGGTTCGCTTCTTCGACATCCCCCACGAACATCTGAACCAATCCCATGCCCGTTGCAAACGTGGTAATCGCAAAGAAGAGCAGCACAGAAACGATGCCCATCGAAGCGAATGAGGTGTTCACCTTGGAAGCGACCTGTCGAGTAGTGAACGGGCGCAATTTCTTCAAGTAAAAGCCACGTACGCGGGTAACCACCGCGATAATGAACCCGGCAAGCGAGAAGAAGAACAAGAACGTACCCACGAGCATCAGAATCGTGGCAGCCTTGAAGTTATCGTCCATCAGCATGGTCATGCCGTTGATCTTGAGCTGCCAATACGCTGCCGCCAACAGCCCGATTGAGACGATGAAGAGCACCAGGCAGACCCACGGATTGCGGACTGCGACCTTCTCACTCTTCGAATCGGCGTTCATCAGGTCGATCAGCTTGCAACGGCGGATCGAGAACACATTGAACACCGCTACTACGAAGAAGATCACGCAGAAGCATACGAGCGTCATGATGCAAGCATCCATCGAGAAGCTGAATTGGTAATCGGGCAACGCGATGCCGAAGATGGCTGCCGTGGCAAACGAGAGCAGCTGCGAGACCAGAACGCCCAAGCCCAAACCAAGCGCGAGCGATATCACGCCCACCAGCACCGTTTCATAGATGATGATGCGCGAAACCTGTATCGGTCTCATACCCAGCATGAAATACATGCCGAATTCTCGCTTGCGGCGCCTGATCAAAAGCGAATTTGCGTAGATGATCAAGAATGCCAATACGAAGGCGATGATGCAAGAGAAGAGCGAGACCATCTCGCCAACGAACTGCGAGACATCCATGTGGGAAGACTCGTTGATCTCGGTCATGACCTGCTGTTCAGAAATGGAGTTGAACGCATAGAAGAGCGTTACCGCCATGAGCAGCGTTACGAAATAGATCGCGTAATCCTTCACCGAACGGCGAATATTACGCAGAGCGACTTTACCCAACATGGCGCGCCTCCCCTCCTAGGAAGGTCACGACCTCCATGATACGTCCGAAGTAGTCCTCGCGCGAAAGATCGCCACGGCGCACCTCATTGAAGATGCGCCCATCGGAAAGGAAGAGCACGCGCGAAGTGAAGGAAGCCGCATACGCATCATGCGTGACCATGAGGATGGTGGCGCCGAAGTTCTTATTCATGCCCTCGAGCGTTTCGAGCATGACCGTAGCATTATGCGAATCGAGCGCACCGGTAGGTTCGTCCGCCAAGATGAGTGACGGATCGCACACGATAGCACGCGCTGCCGCAACGCGCTGACACTGACCGCCCGACATCTGGTTCGGATACTTGTTCAGCTGAGCATCAACGCCGAGTTTACGTGCAATATCGTTGATGCGCGCCGGGATCTGCGAAGACGGAACGCCCTTGATCGTGAGCGCAAGCGCGATGTTCTCATAGGCGGTAAGGGTGTCGAGCAGGTTCGAATCCTGGAAGATGAAGCCCAGTTCGTCGCGGCGGAATTTCGCAAGCGCACGCGTGCTCAGCTTCGTGATGTCGCGCCCCTTGATCAAGATGCGCCCGTTGGTCAAGCGATCGATCGTCGAGATGCAGTTGAGCAGCGTAGTCTTGCCGGAGCCAGAAGGCCCCATGATCGCAACGAATTCACCCTGAGCGATATTAAGGCTCACCCCATCGAGTGCGTGCGTCAGATTCCCCTTAGCGCCAAAGACCTTTTCGGCATGCTGAACAGAAAGGAGCGATGATACCGCGTGAGCGCCCACAACGGTCGCAGGTGGGGTTGCAATGGTTTCTGCCATGGGAGTTACCTTTCTACGTGGGGTAATTCAAGAGAGGTGAAGGTGTGGAGCGCGATCATGAGCACCGTCGCGCTGAGCGCTGCTGCACCAACGACCGTGCATGCGCCCTTGAGTATCTTCAGTGGTGACATTGCTTCCGTCCTTTCATCGTGAGATTCTTGCGCGGAATCCCCGAGAAGGGGCTGTTAGGTGTTTCGCGAATGTCGACTTCCGCGAATGTCTCGGAACTACTTCCCAGAGATCCCGCACTTTCATCTTGCACGCGCAAGCGAAACGCTACCATCGATTTGCCTTACATGCTCCTTACGCCTTCGTAAGGTTGCTCTTTTCAAGGAGCGCGCGGCGACGGTCGTGCGGGAAGGCTATCTGCACACGGGTGCCCACACCTTCTTCGGAAGCGAGCATGATCGAGAGTCCCATACGGGCACACATGCGCGCTACCAGATAGAGACCCATGCCCGTAGCAGACCCATGAGCGCGTCCGACCGCGCCGGTGAATCCACGATCGAAAACACGGGGCACATCTTCGGCAGGAATGCCGCATCCATCATCTTTGATCTCGAGCACGGTCGAGCTGGTCGACGATTCCTGCTGCGCTTCGAAGGCAATGAATGAAATAGTGTGCGCTTCATATTTGGCAGCGTTCACCACGATCTGCGTGATGATGAATTCGAGCCACATCTTGTCGGCGAATACCGTGGTATCGGGGTCGATCTGGAAATCGAGCGCGACTCCGAGCGAAGTGAGGTAGTGCATGTGCGATTTGCATACCTCTTTTGCAATATCTGCGAGATTCACTTCCCTGATGAGATAGTCAGCCACCAGCGATTCAGTGCGCGCAGCGAAGAGCGATTGAGCTATCAGATCGTCCATGCGCTCGAGTTCGCGGCGCAAGGCGAGCGCATCGGGACCGCTCATGCGTTTGGTGATGAGCTTCGCAGCCGAGAGCGGTGTCTTCACCTCGTGGACCCATAGCTCGATATATTCAGCGTTTTCGCGCGCATTCGATCTTAGCTCGGTGATCTCTTGGTTGTCGGCTTGCACGATCGCAAGCATAGCCTCATAGGCAAGTCGTCCTTCAAGGAAGGAAGGCGGATCGACCAGATCGACAACGTGTGCGCCCTGTTCAAGATTGGTCGTTGCTTCTTCGACCTGATGCCAGAACGATGCCCTGCGCACGTACTGAAGCATGAGGTATCCCGCAACGCCCATGACCGCGATCAGATCGATGAAGATGATCCCACCCGTCGATGCCTCCAAAACGATCAAAACGAGCGTAAGGAGCACGATGAACAGCGTCGATCCAGCAAGAAAGAGAGCCTTGCCCCTGATGAAGGCGCCCGGCGAAAAGCGCGTACGACGAAACTCGTTCACTCGATCACGTACCCGAGCGAACGGCGCGTCTGAAGGAACTCTTCGGGCACATCGAGCTGCGCGAGCTTCTTGCGCAAGCGATTGATGTTGACCGTGAGCGTATTATCGTCGATGAACGCATCGGATTCCCATAGATCGCACATGATCTCCTGGCGCGAGACGATCGTGCCGGCGTTTCGCATGAGAAGGGTGAGGATACGCTGCTCGTTACGCGTGAGCTGGCTTTCCTTGCCCTGATAGGTAACCGCACACGTGTTGAGATCGAGCGTGAGACCGCGGTGTTCGAGCATGGTAGCTTGTTGCGACTGCTCCCCGCGAGCAACGAGCACACCCAATCGCGCGAGCAGCGCGGCTGGACGATACGGTTTCATCACGAAATCGTTCGCGCCTAGATTGAGCGACATGACCTCATGGAATTCATCGGTTGCCGAGGTGAGCACGATAATGGGAACTTCGCTCTTCGCGCGAATGGCGCGACAGATCGCATGCCCATTGGTGCCCGGAAGCGTGAGGTCGAGTATCACACAATCGAAATCGCCCGCGAGCACCTCCTTGGCCGCATGCGCGAAGTCTTTGCAGCAATGCACCTCGTAGCCATTGAGCTCGAGTAGGTTAGCCAGTTCGCCGCGCAACACAGCATCATCTTCAACGATGAAGATCGAAGCACCTGATGCATCGTTAGCATTGTTCAAATAAGCCATGGAATTCTCGCATATCCACGTCCAGTACCGTCTGGGACCATTGTACGGAGGCCGCAAGCAGAGGTGAAGCGGTTTGGCGAATTCTTACAAAAACGTATGCTTTCCTGCACTAAGCGCTTTTGCTGGAAGACTAGCCAATCGTAGTGAGGAAATACTGCGCTTTGCCCTTTTCCTTCGCCTGATAGAGCGTGCTGTCAGCAACGGCATAAAGATCTTCGAACGGCATAGGAGGAGCAGCGAGGCATACTGCGCCGATACTGAGCGTAGGTGAAGCACGAAACTTATGTCCATCGGGCGATTCAGGTGCAATATCAGTCGAGCGTTGAGCAGCGAAGGGGCCGCGTGCAAGGTGGCTCAGGACACGATCGGTCGCTGGTCCTGGCGCAAGACCCGGGGCGAAGATGATGAACTCATCGCCGCCAAAGCGCGCAACGATGTCTTCCTTACGCATGACCTGCTTCATGAAGCGCGCAAGCTCCTTCAAGACCGCATCGCCTTCAAGATGCCCATACGTGTCGTTGACACCCTTGAAGTCGTCGACATCGACCGCGATGAGCGTGCACGGACGCGTTTCGGTACGCAGCGCGGTTTCGATGCGATCGATCGCGGCTGAGCGGTTATAGAGCCCGGTGAGCGCATCGCGCTCCGCCTTCTGACGGAATTGACTTTCGCGCTGCGCTGCCTCATTCGTGTCGAGCAGGCGTCCCACATGGCGCACAGGCTTGCCCTCTTCATCGTAGAGCACCACCGACTGATAGCGATACCAGATGGTCTCGCCATCTTCATTGGTGGTCGAAGTTTCGAAATCAACCAGAGAATTCTCACCAATCTGGCTTAAGAGCGGCGAAAGATCATGCGAAGTGATATTGAGGGTACAAGGATTATGGCAGCGGCGACGGACAACGAAATCCTCCTGGACCGGTTCGCGCCCAAAACGGCCTACGAAATCGCCATAGACGTTCGCTTCCCCGGTTCCGCACTGAATATCGAAGAGCACGTCGTTCGAAAGCGCCGTGATGATCTCAAGACGCTCGTTCGCCAGGCGCAAGCTCTCATTCGCTTCGTACAGCTCTTTTTCGTCGTGCACCTGACCAGAGATGTCCATGAGCGTGACGTAGAACCATAACTTGCCCTGCGAGTCTTCAACAAGTTGGCCCCAGTCTTCGACCCAACGAACTTCCCCATCGGCACAGCGAATGCGATAGCTCAGATGGTCATCATTGCTCGAGAGGATCTGCGATTCGATGCTCGCAAGGGCCTCTTCGCGGTCCTCTTCGAAGATCATGCCGGAAAAAGTGTTGCCGGTAAGTTCACGGAATTGCTCTTCGTTCTCGCAGCGGAACATCCGAATGAGCCCGCCGCTCACGCGATCGAGCGTGTCTTCTCCTTGAGCAGGATAGCGGAACAGCCCTCCCGGGAAACGATCGAGAAAGCCCCAGTGCGATTCTATGTCGGTTACGGTCGATGCATCCGATGAAGATACTTTGTTCGGAGAATCCGTTGCAGGATCTGCCTTTTCCTGCGAAACCTTGTCTTCGCCTCGACCAAAAATATGATGCCAAGCCACGATGTGGCCTCCTTTTTCCTACCCCCGAGAACAGAAGGCGATATCCTCGCACACCCTGTTTTTGCTGTGGAAATAATACCACTCCCACAGGGGGCTTAACCAGAACAAACGAAGCTTAATAGCAAGGAAACATAAGAGCGCACGGTCTTTTCGGGTGGTCGGCGTGCTGCTCTTTTACCCGCTAGGAAGCGTTGAGCGTATGGATCGCAGCCTTCAGCGCTTTGATGTCCACCGGCTTCGCGACATGAGCGTCCATACCGCTTGAAAGGATGCGGCGCACATCTTCGCTGTGCGTATCGGAGGTTACCGCGATGATCTTCACGGAGTCGCCGCCTTTTTCCTTGCAGGCACGAATGCAGCGCGTTGCCTCATAGCCATCCATGTTGGGCATGTGGATATCCATCGTGATGATGTCGAAGAATCCCGGCTCGCGCTCGAGGAATTCATCATAAGCAACCTGACCATCTTTCGCAGGAACAACGTTCGCGCCTTCCATCTCGAGATATTCGCACAGTATCTCGCGATTGATCTGGTTATCTTCGACCACGAGCACGTTCTTGCCCTTGAGCGCATCCGTGACCGATGTCTCCCCCTCCCCTTCGTCGATCTCGAGCTGAACACGGATCGAGAACGTAGAGCCTGCGCCAAGTTCGCTGGTGACAAGGATGTTCCCACCGAGCGATTGGATGAGCTGCTTTGCCGTAGAAAGACCGAGCCCCATATGCGGGATATCGTCATCGAGACGCGTGTCCTTCACGCGCACGAACGGCTCGAAGATGCGGGTAAGATCATTCTCTTCGATGCCGATGCCCTTATCGCTCACCGAGATCTCATAGAACCCGAAGCCCTGGTTGAAGGAATCGAGCTCACGTGCACGCAGCACGATCGTACTTCCTTCGGGCGAAAAGGTCGAAGCGTTTTCGATGATCGCTCGCAGAGCGCGATTGAGATAGCTGAAATTCGACTTCACATTCGGATGCTCGACCTCGATCGAGACCTCCACATTCTGCTGGCGTTTGTCGAGGCGGCGTGCCGTTTGATCGCGTGTGACCAAAACGAGCTCGCGCAAACTGAAGGGCTGGTTGTTCTGGAGCATTTCGGCAGTATCACCATGAAGTTCCATCGCACGCCCGACCATGTCCATGAGGCGCGTGGCAGCATCGTAGATGAGATAGCAGCTGTTCTTGGTCTTTTCGTCGGTGCAGCCCGATGCCATAAGATCCGCAGTCCCAAGAATGGTATTGAGCGGGGTGAACATGTCGTGCGAAAGCTTCGAGAGCATCTCTTTCTTGAACGCGTGCTCTTCCTGGATCGAGCGGAAGGTTGCCACCCACACGCGCCTACCATCATCGAGCGCATTCACCGTGCACTTGCCCGTGAACCAGCGGGGTGTGTTGTCCTTTGCGATCATGCGGAATTCAAAATGCTCGAAAGAGCTGTCGTCCAATGCCTTTTGAACGACATCGCGATCTTCTGGAAAGACCACGTTCATGAAGCTGCCTTGAGAAAGCACTACGAACTCTTCGACCGTATAGTCGAGGTTATTGAGCGCGAATTCGCTGGCGAAGTAAAGCGTATAGGCTTCATCGAAGAAGCCGCACATCGCACCGACCGCTACATTGGCCGCAAGCAGATCGTCGACCTGCTGCCCGAGCGCTCCTTCTCCAGTTGCCTGTTCATCGGTACCGAAGAAGAAAAGATACTCTTTGTAGTACGAACGGTGGATTTTCATGCGCTGTCCTGCTGATACGTCAATATGATGAGATGCCTGTCTCGCTTTATCATAAATAATAGTCCGATTCCTCTCGGAGTGCAGGGAAAATGTGCCTCAAGCTCATTTTTTATACTGATTTGTTTCCCTATCAGCGCAAGTGAACGCTACAATATACAAGTTGCATAAGGGGTGAGGGCGTATGTATACTGCAAAGCTTCATATCTATCTCATAGGGTTTTCGCAGGATAGCGTTGCGCTCATCTCGAACATCGAACCCCTTCCGAGCTTTCAACACAGCATTCATGCAAGCGAGAGCATCGATAGCGGCATGATCAGCGAAGCCGACCTCATCCTCCTTCGTTCGAGCGGCCCTGAGACGACACAACTCGTAAGCAACATAGCGGCACAGCGCAAAAGCGGCGCCGATATCATTCTGGTAGCTCCCGCTGAAACGTTCGCCGAGCTCGGCGAAGCAGCGGGCGCCCTCTCTGATTTCTGGGAAGCACCGCTTGACGATGCGCTGCTCGCTTTCCATTTCAAGAAATGGCAAGCCGATCGAAAGCTCCAGGCCGATCTCTGGCAAACCGACCAATTCCTCAACACCACCATCGATTCGATCCCGAATCTCATCTGGTACAAAACGCGCGATGGCATCCACGAGAAGGTCAACGACAGCTTCTGTGCCACCGTACGCAAGACCAAAGAGCAAGTTCAAGGGCAAGGTCATGCCTACATTTGGGACGTGGAACACGATGATCCTGCCTGCATCGAATCGGAGAACGAGGTCATGGCATCAGGCAGGACGTGCGTTTCTGAAGAAGCCGTGCAGACCTCCGAGGGCGACCGCTTGCTCACCACCTACAAATCACCGCTCTACAATATTGACGGCACGGTCATGGGAACAGTGGGCGTTGGTATCGACATCACCCAAGAACGCGCCTACGAGCAAAGCCTCATCGATAAGAACCAAGCGCTCGAGACCATCTTCCGTTCGCTCGACTGCGGCGTGCTCACCCACAGCGTCGATGGCACGCGCATCTTGGGCGTGAACCAGAAAGCGCTCGACATCTTAGGGTATGCCACCGAACAAGAGATGATGGACGATGGGTTCGACACGATCGCTCGTTCGGTGATCGAAGAAGATCGCGACCGCATGATCGACCAGATCCATCAGCTGCGCAATGTGGGCGACAGCAATTCGACCCAGTACCGCGTGCGTCACAGCGATGGCTCGCTCATTCACGTGATGGGCGATATGAAGCTCATCGAAAACGATGGCGAACGCTACATTCAGCGCTTCTTGCTCGATATCACCAAGCAGAAGAACCTCGAGGCGCAGAAAGAGCTAGTACACCATAGCTTGATCCAAGCGCTCAGCAGCGATTACATGGTCGTCTGTTCTTTCCAGCTTGATTCCGATACGGGCGAAGTGCTCCAGGTATCGGAAGACCTCGATGCAGCACTGAGCGACATCTTCGCAGGAGACATCGCGCTCGATCAAACGATGAATGCCTACATCGACAAGCGCGTTGATGCTGAAGATCAAGAGATGGTCCGCTCCTTGCTCACCCCCGAGAACATTCGTCGCGAACTTTCCTCGCACAACCGCTTCGACCGCATCTATCGCGCCAATGTGAACGATGCACTCCAGTATCGCCAGCTCAGCGTTACGGGAGTGCGCGCCGGCGAAGAGAACTTCATCGTAGTGGGTCTGCGCAATATCGATCAGCAGATCCGCGAAGAACTCGAGCAGAAGACGCTCCTCGAAGAAGCGCTTGGATACGCGAACCGCGCCAACGAAGCGAAGAGCACCTTCCTCTCGAACATGAGCCACGACATCCGCACTCCTATGAATGCGATCGTCGGCTTCACCGAACTAGCAACACGCCACATTGGCGACCCTGAGCGTGTGGAAGAATATCTCTCCAAGATCAAGACTTCGGGCAATCATCTGTTGAACCTGATCAACGATGTCCTTGACATGGGCCGCATCGAACAAGGTAAGCTTTCGCTCGACGAAGGTCCTTGCGATCTGAATGAAGTCTTTGCCGCGCTCGAAGAGATCCTTGCTCCTGAAGTCGAATCGAAGCAGCTGGAGTTCGATGTCACCACAGAGCTCACCCACAGCGAAGTGCTCTGCGACAAGGTGAAGCTCAATCAGATACTCATGAACCTTTTGAGCAATTCGGTGAAGTTCACCCCCGCTGGCGGCACGGTGCGCCTAAGCCTCACGGAGCTGCCCGCGAACGACATCGAAAGCGGCTGCTATCGCGTGATCGTCTCCGACACGGGCATCGGCATGGCACCCGAATTCCTCGAGCAGATCTACGACCCGTTCGAACGCGAACGCACGCAAACGATCAGTGGCATTCAAGGCAGCGGGCTGGGCATGGCTATCGTGAAGAATCTCGTCAACATGATGGGTGGCACGATCCAGGTCGAGAGCGAAGTGGGAGTGGGCACCACCTTCACGGTCATCTTCACCTTCAAGCTCGTCTCTGCGCGCGACGCTGCCGCAGTGGAGAGAGATGAGCGATCGGCACTCTTCCAGGCCGAACGCGCCCAGAACTATCACATCCTTTTGGTCGATGACAACATGCTCAATCGCGAGATCGCCGTGGAGCTGCTCAGCGATGCAGGCTTCGCCATAACGGCCGCGATCGATGGCAAGGATGCCGTTGAGCAGCTAGCTTCATCTGAGCCAGGAACTTTCGATCTTGTGCTCATGGATATCCAGATGCCCATCATGAACGGCTATGAAGCTGCGCGCGCGATCCGCGCCCTCCCTAACAAGGAAGTTGCTTCAGTGCCGATCCTTGCCGTTACCGCCGATGCCTTCGATGAAGACCGTCAGCGCGCGCTCGAAGCGGGCATGAACGGACATCTTCCCAAGCCGATCGAGGTTGACAAGCTCTTCGGCGTGCTCGATACCTTGCTCGATTGATCCGCTCGCTTCCCTAAAGATGACAAACTACCCGGTCGTTCGACACCAGCTCGGCCAGTGAAGAGGGCGAGACACGAGGTTCCCCGCTTCCCTGCTCAAGAACCTGCATTCTGCAGGTTCTTTCGTGCGTCGCTGCTTTGCTCGGGTTTTATTAAAAATGAATTTAGTCGGCAAAGAGTCACCTCGTTGCCTCACCCTCTCCGCTGATCGAGCACAGCCGATGCGAGCTTTGCCGAGAAGGTCTACGCGTAGGGTATAACGAGGTAAGCCAAAGCGAATGTGAGAGATCCAGTTTTGCGCTAGCAAAACTTAGCTCGAACGAGCGACGCGTCGAGGTTACCCTACGCGCAGACCTTCTCCCAGAAGCTAGTCGGTCACAGCGTCGGATTCGTAGCGGGAGAGGAAGGCCTTGGTGCGGTTGTGCTGCGGGTGGTTGATCACCTGGTCAGGCGTGCCCTCTTCGACGATCACACCCTTGTCCATGAAGATGATCTTGTCGGACACATTGCGCGCGAATGCCATCTCGTGCGTCACGATCACCATGGTCATATGCTCTTCGGCAAGTGCTCGGATGACCTTCAACACCTCTTGCGTGAGCTCGGGGTCGAGCGCAGAAGTGGGCTCGTCGAAGAAGAGGATATCGGGCTGAAGGCAAAGGGCGCGTGCGATAGCCACGCGCTGCTGCTGGCCACCAGAAAGCTCGCACGGATACGCATCCTCACGGCCTTCAAGACCCATCTGCTTCAAAAGCGCACGGGCAAGCTTTTCAGTCTCCGCCTTATCCTTCCCCTCGACGATAACGGGCGCTTCCATCACATTGCGCAGCACCGAATAGTGCGGGAAGAGATTGAAATTCTGGAACACGAGGCCGAAGCGTTTGCGCGCTTCCTTGGCAACATCCTTGCCACTATAGACCGTTTTGCCAGATGCGTTGTTTTCCGCAACCGTTAGATCGCCATAGCGCAGCGCGCCCGACTCGAACGTCTCGAGCAAGGTGCAGCAACGCAGAAGCGTAGACTTTCCTGAACCAGAAGGCCCGATGATCGAGACCACTTCACCAGGGTGAACCTCAAAAGAGATATCCTTGAGCACCATCGCATCGCCGAAGCTCTTCTCGAGACTCTCAACGGAAAGCACCGCTTTTCCCTGTTCGTTCGCCAGTTCCGTTGCCTGTGGGGTTGCTTGATTCGTGTCGGTCATACCATGTCCCCTTTTCGCTTAATCGTGATAGTAGGCCAGGCGCTTTTCGATGCGCGAGATGGCGAATTCGACCACGAAGGTAAACACCCAATAGAACAGTGCCGCCACCACGAAAGCCGTGAGCGTGCCTTGCGCTGAAACGATGGCACGCGCCGTGGTGAACATCTCCGCCACACCGATCGTAAACGCCAGCGACGTATCTTTGACGAGCACGATCACTTCATTGCCGAGCGCAGGCACGATACGCTTGAAGACCTGCGGGAAGATGATGCGCAGAAACGTTTGCGCTTTGCTGTAACCCAAGATTTCGGCAGCTTCGTATTGGCCACGCGGGATGGACTGGATGCCACTGCGGTAGATCTCGGCAAAATAGGCCGAATAGTTCATGATGAAGGCGACCGCGCAAGCACCGAACTTCCAATCCATCGAAAGCTGCACGCCGAAGATGTAATACGGCGCGAAGAAGATGAACATGAGCTGCAGCATGAGCGGCGTACCGCGCATGATCGAAATGTAGAGACGGAACAGATACGAGATCGGGCGAAAACGGCTCATGCGCCCCAGCGCCACGAGCACGCCAAGCGGAAGTGCGCCGATCAGCGTGACGAAGAAGAGCTGCAACGTAACGAGAAAGCCCTCGCCCAGCATTCCAAGCATTGTGGTGAATTCCATATGCGAACCTTATCGAAAACGGACCGTTAAAAACAAAGAGCAAAGAGAAAAGCCCTGGAACTTCGATGGTCTCGCTACGAGGAGCATCGGGACATCCAGGGCTTTACATTCAGCGTGCCGCCACTAGGGGCGCAAGATTATTTGAGCACCCACTTATCGATGGAGATCTCTTCAGGATAGTGAGAGACGATCTCTTCAACCTTGCCATCGTTGTAGAGTTCGATGAGCGCGGACTGGATCTTCTCGATCAGTTCGGTGTTGCCCTTCTTCGCGCCAACGCCATAGTTCTCAGAAGAAACTACTTCGTCGAGGATGACGTAGCCGTCTTTACCTGCAATGAGAGACTGTGCGGTGGGATAGTCGATCGCAACCGCATCGCATGCGCCACTTTCGAGCTGCATGAGCGCGGTCTGATATTCAGGAGCGGTTTCGAGTTTGCCGAGCGTAGAACCGATGGTGTCGTAGTAATCGCCACCTTCAGCGAGATTGTCGTAAGCAGGTGAGTTGACCTGTGCGACTACCGTCTTGCCCGCAAGATCCGAAAGGCCCTTGATGTCGGAACCTTCACGAACAAGAATGACCTGGTCGTTCAGGTAGTACGGATCGGTGAACTCATAGGTATCCTCGCGGCCTTCGATGGTGAAGCCATTCCAGATGACGTCGATCGTGCCGGAATCGATCTGAGCATCCTTGGTGTCCCAATCGATGGGGGTAAGCTCGATCTCCCAGCCGTTCTTTTCGGCAACTGCCTTGGCGAGCTCCAGGTCGAAGCCGGTGTATTCGCCGTTGTCGTCCTTATAACCGAAGGGCTTGAAGGTCTCGTCGAAACCGACCACGAACTTGCCGTCTTCACCCAAGTACTCCGGAGCTTCGCTCGAAGACTTAGACTCGTTGGACGAGCAACCTGTCATGAGACCGGCCGACAGGCAGATCGCAAACACTGCTGCGAAAAAACACAGTAATAGCTTTTTCATGTTTACCGCTTTGCTCATATTTACCTCTTTGCTATAGATTTTCTACACTTATATCTGAAGGGTCGCACGACGCGCCCATCGGATATGCCACTTTAGCACTATGGAGCGTTAAAGCATGACTACTATAGCACGGAACACCGCGCGGGAAACGAGAATTCGACTGGCCTGCCCAGCTGATGCGGCGGCGGTTTGTGCTATCTATGCTCCCTATGTGCGCGATACCGCAACCACCTTCGACCTCGAGCCGCCCACGATCGAGGAAATGGAGCAGAAGATCGCCACCATCTTGGAAGAGCGCCCGTTCTTGGTGGCGGAGATCGAACGCGCCGATGCCAACACTGCGTCCACTACTTCTCGCGTTGAGACCAGCGATGACGAAACCTTCGCGGTTATCGGCTACTCCTATGCTTCGGCATTCAGGCCGCGCAAAGCCTACCTTCATTCGATCGAGACTTCGGTCTATCTTGCGCCTGAAGCGAAAGGCCACGGTCTGGGAACCAGGCTCTACGGCGCACTTGAGAGCATCCTGCGCCTTCAGAATGTGTACAACGCGAACGCTTGCGTCACCTATACCGAACCTGCCGATGAAACGTGCCCTTCCACGAGCCGCATCTTCCACGAACGAAGGGGCTACGTTCAGTGTGCGCACATCCCGAACTGCGGGCACAAGTTCGGTCGCTGGTACGATATTCTCTGGCTGCAAAAGCAGCTCATCCCGCTCTCGCAAGAGCCTGAAGAATTCATTCCACTGCCGCAGGTGGACAAAGAGGCGATCGCAGCAATCCTTACGCAAGCTTGAGCGCTTAGCGGTGACAAACTACCCGGTCGTTCGTCACCTTTTGGGAACGCCTTGGTTGGCAGATCTTGACCTGACCAGCGGAGAGGGCAAGCTGGCAAGATAACTCTTTGCCGACTAATTTCATTATTAATAAAACCCGAGCAAAGCAGCGATGCGCGAGCAGGGAAGCAGGCCTCGTGCCTTACCTCCTCCGCTGGTCGGGCCAAGATGCTCCTGGTCGACGAGTCTCGTTGGTGACGAACGACCGGGTAGTTTGTCACCTGTGTGCCCGTTCGTCCTTGGCTAGCGCACGCGCACGAGCGAGACAATGAATAGCACAAGTGCGAACGCGCCCGAAAGACCGAGCGCCAGCTGGAATCCGAACAGAAGCGAGCCAAACACCTGAGAGCCTAGCGTGATCGAGAACACCATGAGCGCTGTTCCCATCGAAGCGACCGCTTGGCGCACCGCCGTAGAAAACGATGATGCGTCGGTCATCCTGTTGGGCGCAAGCTCTTCCATGCTCCATGAAGTAAGCGGACTCACCAGGCCCGATACTCCGCACGCGCGAATCCCCTGCAACAGCAAGATGAGCCAAAACGGGGTCGAAGCATCCATGAACGCCATCGCTACCGAACCGAGCGCAAGGCAGGCTCCGAAGAACACGATGACCGGACGCGCATGAAAGCGATCGGTAAGATAGCCGGCGAGTGGATTGATGAAGAGCGCCGCGATGGTACCTGGCAACAGCACCAAGCCGGCCTCTAGCGCCGTTCCACCCCATATCTCCTCGATGAACAGCGGCACGATGAGCGTGATACCCATGAAGCTCGCGTAGAGGAAGTTCGATGTCCAGAATCCCACCACGAATTGCTTTGACTTGAATATATCCATGTTGATGAGCGGATCATCGATGCGCTTTTGTCGCCTGATGAAGAGAACGAGCGCAACGACACCAACAAGGATCGGCACCCAGATCGACAGCGGCGCTGCACCTACATCTGAAGCATTCGAAAAACCGAGCAGCAAGAAGCCAAACCCGAACGCCGAAAGAACGACCGAGGCCACGTCGAGCGTAGCCGTACGCTTGATGCGCGGTGATCGCACGATGAAGAGGCACGCACAGATGATGAGCACGATCATGCAGATGGCAAGGATAACGAACAAGCTGCGCCAACCTGAAGCCGTGACGAGGTAGCCACCTATGGTTGGACCGATGTTCGGCGCAAAGCCCATGGCGATGCCTGCAACGCCCATGACCGTTGCGCGCTTGTTCGGCGGAAATGAGGTCATGATGATGCTCATCATCATCGGCATGAGAATGCCCGCAGAAACGGCCTGGAGCGCACGCCCTACCAGCAGTAAGACAAACGACGGCGCGAACATATCAACGATGCAGCCGACAGCAAAAAGACAAAGGGAGAAGATGGTGAGCCTTTTGAGCGCAAAGCGTCGCATGAGGTAGGTGACCACGGGAACCGTGATACCGATCACGAGCATGTAGAGCGTGGTGACCCACTGACCAAGCGCCATATCGACCTTGAAGTCTGCCGCGATGCCGCCGAACATCGCGTTCATTGCGGTTTGGGAAAGGTTGCCCAGCGCTGAACCCAAGATGATGATAACGACCGGAATGACAACCTGAGCACTCACGTGCTCTCTTGGTGCCTTGATAGGTGTGTCGGTCATCATATCTCCCTGTGTTCATTTCTTTCCCTTCTATCTTAGCGCATTGAAAAAGTGCCTGTTCAATAGGGTATTGAAGAAGATGAACGCATTTCGCACCCTTAAGGGAATGCGACTATAATTCCTGCTCAATTGGCTTTTTGTAGAAAAAGCTACGAAATCATTACAAAATTTCTCTCATTGTTTTCAAGCTGATACATAACCTTACACTGGACACTCCTGACAATCCTAGAAGCCCTTAAACTCGGTATGCCCCGCACGCGGATGCGCATCGTTTTTGGGCTGCTTTACCAATGAAAGCTGCATCCATGCTCTATCGTGAACGCATGAGCCAAGCGAACAAAGAAGCGAAGGTCACGCTCGTCGGCGTTGCTATCGTGATCGTATGCTGGTTTCTCTTCGGCTTCGGCTTATACGGCGTCGATATCGAGATCTTCTCCACGCCATTGTGGATCGTGATGGGCTGTTTGGGTACGTGGATCGTAGCAATGATCGTAAGCATCATCCTGGCTACGAAGGTGATCGAAGACTGCCCGCTCGACGAAGATGACTTTGGTAGAAAATACCAGATCAACGATGAAGCCCCTGTGCAGGTCACCCCTATGACGATCGATCAGGATCTTATCAAGACCATCGAGAAGACCTCGGTCACCCCCCGAAAACCCATCAGCAACACGCTGCATCGACCGGGCGAGCGCCGCAATGAAAAAGAGGCGCGATGACCTCGTTAACATTGATCCCTCTTCTTGTCGTTCTTTTCGCCTGCCTTATCGTCGCCTTCCTTATCAGGAAGCACACGCCAGAGAATAACTTCGAACGCGAATATTTCGTAGCGGGGCGCAGGCTCGGTCCGATCGTGCTCGTCATGACCACGATCGCCACCTTCGGTTCCATCACCGCCTTCGTTGGTATGCCTGGTCAAGCTTGGGAATACGGCTTTGGATGGGTCTACTTGGCAGGCGCGCAGGTCGTTTCGCTCATCTTGCTCTTCGGCGTAGTGGGCAAGAAGCTCGCACTCATCGCACGCCGTATCCATGCCGTCTCTATCATCGACATCATCAATGCACGGTTCCGTTCAAACATCCTCACGCTCATCCTTTCCTGTTCGCTCGTCGTCTTCTTCACTGCGCTCATCGTTGCGCAACTGGTCGGAGCCGCGAAGATATTCGCAACCGTAACGCATTACGAATACAGCGTTGGACTCATCCTCATCACCGCAACCACCGCCATCTACACCGTTATCGGAGGCTTCCGCGGTGTGGCGATCACTGATACCATCTGCGGTATTGTCATGATCGTGAGCGCCTTGTTCTTAGGGTTCGGCATTCTGAATGCTGGTGGTGGATACGAGAGCATCATGCAGACCATCGCCGTGCAAAAACCCGAGATGTTCGATATCTTCGCAGGCGGGAAAATGCCCATTGGGCTCTTCGTTACGCAATGGCTCATCTTGGGACTGCTCGTGTTCGCGATGCCCCAGGTAGCGGTTCGTTGTTTGAGCTACAAAAGCACGAGAAGCCTTCGTCATGCACTCTGGATCGGCACCCTTATCGTCGGCCTTTTATTGGTGGGGCTCACTGCGCTTGGTGCGCTTTCTTATGGTGTTTTCCCTGATCTGCTGAACGAACAGGGTGGCACCATCGATGACGTGATCCCGCTCATGCTCGTTCAAGCGTTCCCTCCCTGGGCGGTGGATATCATCATCCTCGGCCCCATTGCTGCCGCGATCTCGACCGTTTCCACCCTCCTGATCAGCTCTTCGGTCAATATCATCCAAGGCATCTATGCCAATTCAGCGCTGCGCCAACGCAAGGCTCCCGAACATGACCGCGTACGCTTCGTTTCGCAAGCATCTTCGATCCTGCTATCGGTCGTTGCGCTCATCGTTGCTCTCACCCCGCCCGATCTCATCTGGCGCATGAGCATGTACGTGTTCGGCGGCATCGAGGTGTCCAGCTGCTGGATCTTGGTGCTGGGATTGTTCTGGCATCGCGCGAATAAAGTAGGGGCCGTTGCTGGCCTCGCGTCGGGTCTTGCCACCTATTTTCTTCTCGGCATCTTCGAGGTGAACATCTTCAGCGAATTCGATGCTGTTATCTTCGCGCTCATCGTTTCGCTCGTGTTCATGGTTGCGGGCTCGCTCTTCTTCTATGTGAAACGTGATGCCCGCATGCTCGAAGTGTTCTTCCCTGAACGCACGCCCTCAACCACGGCAGCAGTCTACGAGTTCGAAAGCGATGCGCCTTCTTCGGGCAGGCCTCTCGCGAACGAACGGTCGGGTTCCTCTTCTTCAAAGCGGGTCAAGTGATGAAGCGCGCCCCTTCCACAAGAGTCACGGTCTTGAGCTGGGCGCTCGTTGCGGCAGTTGCACTTCTCATCTTTTGCATGAGCGCCAAAACGGGCGATGCGCTCGATCATGATTCTGGCATCATCAGCTTCCTGCTCGAAACCCTCCGCTCGGCAGCGAACGCGCTCTTCGGTCATCCGGTCGATGTGTCGCCTGTGGGGCATTTCGCCGAGTTCTTCCTGCTTGGGCTCGCGCTCATGAACGCCTTGCGCCTGCGCTTGACCCTGCCAAAAGCATGCGCGCTCTCCACGCTCATCGCAAGCCTCTACGGAGTAAGCGACGAATTCCATCAGATCTTCGTCCCTGCTCGCACGTGCGATCCTGCCGATTGGCTCGTGGACACCATCGCTGCCCTGCTCGGCACATTGCTCTTTTGGGCGATCTTCACAATATGGCAAAAGCACCGCGATTCGCAGGCCAACCACTCCGCGCATTCCCTATAATGAAACAAGGCGAGCACGCTCGCCGCATTCATGTGCTTATTCGTTTGAGGAGTTATCATGGCTTACCACTGCATCATCGTTCCCTTCGATGGATCCGATCACGCCCAAAGCGCGCTCAACGCGGCGTGCGGAATTGCCAAAGGCCACGACACGCAGGTGCATGTGGTGAACGTGGTGCCCATCAACATCTTCCCTGAAGTTGCCGCTTCCGATCCCGCTGCGGTCGTGAACCCTTCCTACGTAACGCAGAAGACCTATTCGGAGCTTTTCGATGACACGCTCCTTGAGATCCATGCTGAAATGGTGAGCACCATCGGCGATGCGCTTTCTGAGCTCGATCCCAACCAGGTTACCTACGAAGTGATCGCACATCCTTCTGCGGTCGATGGAATCATCGACTATGCGTCCGATCATAGCTGCGATCTTATCGTAATGGGCAGACGTGGCCTTGGTGCGATCCGTGGTCTTTTGGGCAGCGTGAGCTATGGCGTGATCCGCGCTACCACCACCCCAGTCCTTACTGTGAAATAAATAATGTTTAGCGGTTCGCTTTCAGGCGGGCGAAGAGGTTGGTCGAATGTTGCTTCACGAAAGAGATGAAGCGGCTTTCCCACATGGTGAGCGTTACGTTCTGCGCTCGATACGGCACGTAGAGCACTTTCATCATGAGGCTTCCCGGCACCGCTTTTGCAAGCGCATCCTTCGCTTGTGGGGTCGAGATCATGCGGGCTATCTCGGCACGCTTCTCGCGCGCCGTGAGCGTGCAATTCTTGTTGGTGATGTTCTCCACGCAGCCAACCAAGCGCTCAGCATAGCGACGCGCAAGAAACTCCTGAATAGCAGGGGAATCGATGCCCCATGCCGCGTAGAGCTCCTGTAGCCAACGATGCTCTTCTTCGCGTTTCTCATACATATCGGCGCGGTAACGGGTGTTCTCACTTTCGGCGCGCGCACGCAGAAAATGGTAGAAGTGCCCATCCAGAGTGCCTACTCGCTCGATATCACGTACCACGTCGAGATTGAACGGAAGATCGTCCCAGAACGTTTCAGGGAAACGAATGTTCTTCTCTTTCAAGTAACTGCGACGATAGAGTTTGTTCCAGGGCGCATAGAGCAATTGCGCATCGAAGAGTTCATGAGCGTGCTCTCGGAATTCCTCTTGCGAGGTAAAGATACGATCAGGAGCATTGCGCGCTTCACGGTAGAACTTTTCGGCGCTGTAATAGGTGTCAATGAAGAACCCGGTCACCAGTAGGTCAAGCTCGTTTTCATGCGCAACGGCGTGCATGCGCGCAAGCATATCCGGTTCGCACCAGTCATCGCCGTCCATGAAGTAGAGGAATTCCCCGCGCGCCACTTCGATGGCGGTATTGCGCGCCGCGGCAGCACCGGCATTGTTCTGATGGATGACACGAATGCGACTGTCCGATAAGGCCAGCTTATCGGCAAGTTCGGCCGAACCATCGGTACTGCCGTCGTCCACCAGAAGTATCTCGAAATCGGAAAAGGTCTGAGCGGTGAGCGAGTCGACCGCACGCGCCAACCACGTAACAACGTTGTACACGGGGATGATGATGCTGATAGCAACCCGTTCGCCGGGCAGAACGCCTTGAGCATCAGGAGGAAGATTCTGTTCGTGTGTTGTATTCATAAACTCCCCGCGGATGCCTCCTATGCTGTTGTTCACACCTGTTTTCAGCACGGAGTCCGCGAAGATTCATTATAGCAGGATGGCTTATCTGCCGAAGATTTATAATAGTTGGTTGCGGATCGTGCCTTTTTTAAGCGCTGAATTCGCGCCCTCGACTATCGATACGCGAACAAGGAGCGTTTCTCCAACTTGAATTGGATAGAATGCATCATTCTCTTTGCGGTTGCGCTCGGCGTTACTATTGCGCTCACGCCTCTTGCGCGCCGGCTTGCTATCGCGCTCGATGCGATCGATTATCCTAGCGCGCGCCGCGTGAACATGCAGCCCATCCCTCGCATGGGCGGCGTCGCGATCTTTGGCGGTATGGTTGCTGCTCTCGCGCTCGCGCTCATAGGCGCACACTTCTGGGGTTGGACCACACCCTTGCAAGGAGGGCTCGGCAACAAGGTCAACTGGATCGGCGTTGCGGTTGGCATCCTCATCATGTTCGGCGTGGGCATCGTCGATGATATCTACAATCTGAAGCCGAAGACCAAGTTGCTCGGGCAGATCGTTGCTGCTTGCGTAGTAGCCTTTTCGGGATTGCTCTTCTCGAGCATCCACAACTTCATCAGTGACGGCTACTTTGAGTTTGGCTGGCTATCGTATCCCCTTACCGTCTTCTACCTGGTGGCCTTCGCGAACATCATCAACCTCATCGATGGCCTTGATGGGCTTGCGGCGGGCATCACCGCTATCACGGCAGCCACTATCGGCATCCTGGCGGTGCTCACTTGGCGCCCTGGCGCTGCGCTGGCAAGTTTCGTGATCGTAGGTGCGTGCATTGGCTTCTTGAAGTCGAACATCCACCCAGCGAGCATCTTCATGGGGGATTCTGGGGCGCTGCTCTTAGGCTTCGCACTCGGCATCGTCTCCCTTATGGCAGTTGCTCGTTCGGCGTTCTTCGTTTCCTTGTTGGTGCCCATCATCGCAGCTGGCGTACCTATTTTAGATACCGCCATCGCTATCATGCGTCGCAAACGCGCGCATCAACCGATCGACTCGGCTGATCGCGGGCACATTCACCATCGTCTCTTGCAGGCAGGTTATTCGCAGAAGGCAACCGTCTATATCATGTGGGGCTGGACCGCTCTGCTTTCAGCAGGCGCGATCGTGGTGAGCGCCATCGATGGGCCTCCGCGCTATGTCGTCTTCGTTATCCTGGCTGTTGTTACTGGCTTAATCGTCTTCAAGCTCAAGCTTCTTCAGCCGGTGTTGCTGCATCATTACAATCCGCGCTCGAAAACACGCCGAGGTGCTGCTGCAAACCAAGATCCATCCGAACGCTCGGCTGCTCATACGAGTGCGCACAACGATCTTGCTGGCGGTCATAACGGCGCTACGCACGATAGTGGTACACGTCGCGGAAGCGCAGATAGCGCGCGCCAATCAGGCCACGCGCGCCACAACACGAACCAACAGGTACATAAGCGTTAGCGAATAGAGCTCGCCCATGGCCAAGAAGCACGAAAAGAAAACGAATGCGATGCGCGAGCTCGATCGGATCGGCGCCGCATACGATACGCATATCTGGGATTGCGCTGAAGCGATGAGCGGTGTTGAAGTTGCTGATCATCTGGGCCTTGAGGTTGCCCGCGTCTTCAAAACGCTCGTTACCGTTGGGAAATCAGGCGCCCATTACGTCTTCATGGTGCCGGTCGCTGAAGAGCTTGACCTGAAGAAAGCTGCTGCTTGTGTTGGTGAGAAGTCAGTCCACATGATCCCCTCGAAGGAGCTCCTTCCCCTTACTGGCTACATCCACGGTGGGTGCAGCCCTCTGGGAATGAAGAAGCTCTTCACGACCACGATAGATCAGTCGGCGCGAGAGCACGAGCGCATCGTCTTTTCGGGAGGGCGGCTTGGCTGCCAGATCGACACGAGCGTGGATGCGCTCGCAGAAGCGATCCCACTGAACTTTGCCGATATCGCTACCTAAGGTCGATGCCGAGTTCGTCTTGAACGAGATCGAATGCAGCGTCGATGGCCTTGTCCATGTCGTAGTACTTGTAGCCACCTAAGCGACCCGCGAACACCACGTTGCCTTCGCTCTCGGCAAGTTCGCGATACTGCTCGTAGAGCGCGGTGTTGCGCTCGTCGTTGATGGGATAGTAAGGCTCATCGCCCGGCTGCCAGGTTGCGGGGTATTCGCGCGTGATGATCGAAGTGGGCTGATCGCCAAATTCAAAATGCTTGTGCTCGATGATGCGCGTGAAAGGAATCTCGCGTTCGGTGTAGTTCACCACCGCATTGCCCTGCCAGTTCGCTGAATCGACCGACTCGGTCTCGAAGCGCAACGAGCGATACTCGAGATTGCCCAGCTGGTAATCGAAATATTCGTCGATCGGCCCGCAGTAGATGATGCGATCGGCAATGCCAGGGTGCTCTTCGATGAACGTGCGGAATTCCGTGTTCAGCAGAATCTCCGTATCGCCGAACATCTTCTCGACCATGGCCGTGTAGCCACCCATGGGAATACCCTGGAAACGGTCGTTGAAATAGTTGTTGTCGTAGGTGAAACGCACCGGCAGGCGCGTGATGATCGATGCGGGCAGGTCCTTGCAATCGCGACCCCACTGCTTTTCGGTATACCCTTTCACGAGCTTCTCGAAGATATCGCGTCCAACGAGCGAGAGCGCCTGCTCTTCGAGGTTCTGCGGATCGGTGATCCCTTCAGCGGCCTTCTGCTGCTCGATCTTCTCGCGCGCTTCATCGGGCGTGCGAATGCCCCACATCTTCGAGAAGGTGTTCATGTTGAAGGGCATGTTGTAGAGTTCGTCCTTGTAGACGGCGACCGGCGAATTGATGTAGTTGTTGAACTCGGCAAATCGGTTCACGTATTCCCACACGGGCTTGAGCGAGGTGTGGAAGATGTGCGCGCCATATTTATGCACGTTGATGCCGTCGACCTCTTCCGTGTAGATGTTGCCGCCGATGTGGTTGCGGCGATCGATGACCAAACAGGTCTTTCCGGCAGCTTTCGCCTCATGCGCGAACACGGCACTCGTGAGGCCAGCCCCCACGATAAGATAATCGTAATGAGAAAGCGATGGTTGCAAAACTACCGTCATAGGAGAAATCCTCTCTTCACGTTCGTGCGCGGGAGGCTTCCTTCTGCCTGCCTTCATTTGCGCGTTTTCCCTATCATAATCGAAAGCGTTTCATGCACGGCGAGCGAAGTGGCTCAAGGGCGTTTTATGCTTGTGCGGAGCACGGAGCAGAGCAGCACGTTACACCTGAGCGACAAAATAGCTGCCGGGCGCTTCTGACGCCACTGCGCGCTACCATGGTGAGACGAACGAACATACGATGAACGAACAGGGAGGAATCATGGCGATCGAAGAACCCGATATGAACGCGTGGCTTGCACAGGCCAAGGAAAGCGAACAGGCACCCAATATAGGCATGTTCTTGATCCATAACGGCATCGTTCGCGCCACCCCGCGTCATGCTGTTCGCACAGAAGCTGCACGTCCTGCCGATGCACCTGAGCACGATGCGCGCGTGGTTGCCGTAGACTTTTCCTACAACAAAGCAGGGCTTGAAGCGGCGCTCAAAGAGGCGCTTAGCTGGGAAGGTGTCTATTACGTGCAAGCGTGGCTCAACGAAGGACGCGTTGAAGTGGGCGAATCGCTCATGTACGTGCTGGTCGGAGCCGATATTCGTCCGCATGCTATCTCTGCGCTCGAGAAACTCGTCGGACACATCAAGTCGCAGCTGGTGGAAGAACGCGAACTCTACGCTTAGCGCTGAGCGATATGGCAGGTGTGTGAGGCATGTAAGCGAGCGCGGGAGAAGTTGCGCTACAATTAGCCGTTAGCTACGCTAACCACTTCTACAGAAAAGAACGCGCATGAGAAACACTCGCCTCGATAACTGCATCGCCTTCATCGGGCGTAAGAATTCTGGTAAGACCACGCTCGTTGAAGCGCTTATCTCAGAGCTTACCGCACGCGGCATTTCCGCCTCTTCGCTCAAGCACCACAGCCACGACGATTTCGAGATCGACATCCCTGGCAAAGATTCTTATCGCCATCATGCAGCAGGCACTGTTGCAACCGCGATAGTAAGCAGCAAGCGCTTCGCTCTTATCGAAGAGACCGCTACGGCAAGCGAGAACGCTAAAGAACAATGCCTGCGCTCCATCGCGCTGCTCCCTGCCTCCAACATCGTGCTCATCGAAGGCTTCAAACGAGCAGGCATCGCATCGGTCGAGCTTTTCCGCCAAGACAACCCGAACGACCAAGAGGCAGCAACTGCCTTCGTGAACGGCGTTGATAACCTGGCCTTCGCTCCCTTCCCACTCCCAGAAGCTGTTGTGACCGACATGCCGGAGGTCGAACGTGCAGCCATCCGTGCAGGGCTTCCTTGCTTCGGGTTCTACGACGTATCGCAGATCACCACCTGGCTCATTGACACGTATGCGAAACCGCTTTTGAGCGTGGTGATCCAAAGCGGCGGCGAATCACGTCGCATGAAACAATCGAAGGCGCTCGTGTCCTTCCACGGCAGACCGCTGATCGAGTATATGGTCGGGCGTTTGGCACCCATCGCTTCCGAGCTGATCGTGACCACCAATGAGCCCGAAAAACTTGCCTATCTCGAATTATGCTATCCCGGTCTGCGCCTTGCGCCCGACAAGTACGACAAGCGCGGAGCTCTTCCTGGGTTCATCACCGCGCTTGAAGCGGCTAGCAATCAGAATGTCGCGGTGGTGGCCTGCGATCTTGTGAACGTGCCTGTCGATCTTATCGCCCATGAGGCCGAGCTGCTCGAGGAATCGCATCAAACCAGCCTTTTCATGCCCTTCGACGCGGTCATTCCACTCACGAGCGAAGGGTTCGAACCGTTCTGCGGTGTCTATCGCAAGGATGCCTGCCTCGAAGCCGCACTCACGTGCTGGAACAAGCACAAAGAGCGCATGAAGAACGTGATCGATATGCTCAACGTGAACATCATCGATGCTGCGAGCGATCCGCTCTGCACTCCGGGGTGCTTCATGAACGTGAACACGCCCGAAGATCTGGCCCGCGCTGAAGGTCAAACTGCCTAAGCTGCGCACCAGGGATCCTATCCCAACACGAGGCCCGTATCCCACCAAAAAGAAAAGCCGGCGAGGGAGTCTCGTCGGCTTTTTGCGCTCAGAGCACGTAAGCGCGCAAAACTGCGTGCGGTCTTCTTAGCGATAGAAGCGCGGATAGGTCACCCCAAGTTCGCGCTCTTCTTGCAAGCCTTCAAGGCTTTTGCGGGTAAGGTTTGCGAGTCCTTCATAGAAGGGCTGTTCAGCAGCCTCTTCGAGCTGCTCAAGAAAATGAGAGGACCAGGTCAGAAGGTGGTCGCACAAGAATTCGTCCACGAGTTCGGGACGCTCTTCAGCGAGCCAAGCAAGCAACACGAGCATCGTTCCGATATGATCCTCTGGCTCATCGCTCTGGCCTTTTTCGATCGCGATGCCATTCTTGCGCATCCAATCGCGCAACTGCATGGTGGAAGCGCCGAACACGACCATGTCCTTGTCGGTGTAGACCGAACCCCAGGGCGGTGCCGGCTTCGCCAGCGGACCCACGAACAAACGACGATATTCCCACACGAGCGCATCGCTCTTCGTGCCTTCCGCAAGGCCTTCATGCATGAGCGCAAGCGCGCGTTCGGCATCTTCGGCGGAAACGAAGGGCCAATCCTTCGCAGCTGCTTCAACATCAAGCGTCGCAAGCGCCTCAAGACCGGCCACAACAACCTGCGCGTCATGTTCGGGATCATGCAGGAAAAGCGGGCCTAAGGTCGACCCCACGAACACAATCTCCGCCCGTGATTTATCGTCAAGTTTATCCATCATGCCTCCTGGCTTCATCAAGCGCAGCATACGCTGGCCGTCCCTATTGTGCCCGATACAAAGAAAGGGCTCAACCGCATGCGGCCAAGCCCTTTTTCCTTGGGTGAGGTTCCCTACAATCCTACGCCGATCTGCAAGGCGTAGAAGCACATGCGTGCGAAGAAGATCGCAACCGCAATCAAAACGACACCGACGATCACGAAGACCGTGAGCGGTGAGATCTTGATAGCGGCGAAACCGATGCCATAGCCGATGACCGTGAGGATGATGAAGAGCACGAATGCCCAGATCATACTACCGGCGAGTTCACCAACAGGAAGCACCAGGTTGGATGCGGTCGAACCGATGATCCACAGCGCGATCACGCTTACCAAGCTCAGCACCGCGCCCACCGTGAAGATAGCGAAGTGGACCGAGCCTGCTTTGCCCTTCACGGACGCATCACCTGCGCCTGCCAATGTGGTGATGAGCAGGCCGAGCAACGTGCCACCGAAGAACGTGAAGCCGATGATCGAAAGCGGCGTCCAGAAATTATTCCACGTGGGAATGGTGGGAATCGCGTACGCAAGTCCGATGAAGAGCGCGGCGATCAGGCCAAGGATGCCTGCCACCAGCGCAAAGCCCTTGCGTGCACTGTTGTTCTTCAAACCACCAGCAAGTGCGACGATCCAGTACACCGCGGCCACGATCATGAAGATACCGAATGCGGTGATCTCGTTAGCGAGCGGCGTCGAGCCGACCGTGCTCGCGATATTGAGCGCATGCCCGGGGTTCGCCAAATGGAAGAACGATGCGATGAGGCCCACCAATGCCACCAAGAGAGGAATGATGGTCAAGCGATCGATCTTCTTGAGCTGATCTTTCGAAAAGTCTCCGAAGCAGAACGAGAGCGCGAGCATGAAGAACGCACCCGCACCAAGAGGCGCTAGCGTTGTGAAAAAAGTGAGTGGGAATTCATGTACTGCGAGTTCCATGCTTACTGCACCTCCTTAGGATTAGCAACATGCGCCTTCGATGCCGCAGGATCGAGCGCTGCTGGCGAAGGCTTTATCGTGATGTTGGGGTGCGTGTAAGACGCTGAAGGCATCGGATGGATCTCTGCCGTGTCGCCGTACTTCTTACGCAGCTCGTCGATCGGACCGAAATCGAGCGCACGCAACGGGCAGGACATGACACATACCGGCTGTAAACCTTGATTGAGGCGCTCTTCGCACCCATTGCATTTGACCGAGTAGCCCAGCTCGCGACTGACCTTAGGCGCGTTGTAAGGGCATGCCATGACGCAATAGCCGCAGCCAACGCACTTGGTTTCGTCCACGAGCACCAAGCCCCGCTTGTCTTCCTTGTGCATTGCCGTAGTAGGGCAAACGCTCACGCAGGCGGGATCGTCGCAATGATTGCACGCCATGGAAAGGTGATAGAACAAGCAATCGGTGGTGTAGATATCGTCCGCTTGCTTTTCCCAGGTGCCGCCTTCAAGGTCGTACACCTTGCGGTAGGCAACATCGAGCGCGCTGTCTTTGTAGTCTTTACAGGCCATCACGCACGTTTTACATCCCGTGCAACGGGAGTTGTCATAATAAAAACCATACTGAACCATGATGCACCTCCCTAAGCCTTAGTAACTTCAGCGATGATGGAATTGGAAGGGCCATTGCCGTGAGCCAAGGGCGAAGGCACATAGGTGGTGAGCGTGTTGATGCAGCCACCCTTGTCGAGCTTGTTGCCCTTCATGTCAGCATCGTGCCAGAAGCCCTGCGGCATAGCCACGACACTCGGCACGATACGGCTCGTGACGTGTGCCTCGATCTCAACTTCACCTGCCGGGCTCTTCACGCGCACCTTGTCGCCATCGTGAATGCCGCGTGGATCGGCGTCGAGCGGATTGATCCACAGGCGATGGCGGTTGTAGTCCTTGAGCACCTCGAGCGAACCGAACGAAGAGTGGGTACGCGCTTTATCGTGCCAACCCGACATGTAGAGCGGGTATTCGTCGGTGACGGCGCCATAGCCTTCCACGCCGGGATCGAAGATCGGAATGGGCGAGATGACCTGCCCTTCCGTAAGGCGGCCTTCCAGCTCGCGATCCTCCGCGATCTTAGCGAGACATTCAGAATAGATCTCGATCTTGCCCGAAGGCGTATTCCAAGGATGACCCACGGGATCCTTCACGTTCGCCTCGAACGCGATAGCCGTAGGAAGCTTACGCTTGTAAACACCCTGCTCAAGGATGCCTTCCCAGCTGGGAAGCTCGGGGTCTGCCGCAGCGCCCGCCTTGTAGAGCTCTTCGATCCATTCGTCTTGGGTCTTGCCACCCGTGAACTTATCGCGCACACCGAGCTTCTCAGCGATGTCGGCATGAACGTCGTAGATCGGACGACACTCGAAAGGCGGTTCCTGCGCCGGACCACCCACGGTGACGCCCCAGTAGTACTCGGAGTAGCCGTTAGTGGACATGTTGAGCTGCTCGGCGCGCATAGCGTCGGGGAGCAGGATGTCGCAGTATTTCGCGGAATCGGTCATGAACGTATCGCAGCCCACGATGAACTCGCATTTGCTCTCATCGGAGAGCACCTCGTAGACCTTGTTGATGTCGCCATGCTGGTTAGAAATGCAGTTGCCCGCATAGTTCCAGAGCATCTTGATGCCATTCTTCGGCTTCTCGATCTTGGCTGCAGCTTCAGCCATCTCAGGATTCTGAGCGCCCATGAACAGTGCGATCTCATCAGTTGCATCGAGTTCCTTCTGGAAGTCTTTGCCCTCGTCGATGCACTTGAGCCACGAATAGCAGCTGATCTTGGCGTTCACCATGTTCATTGGAGCGCCATTCGGGTCTTCGTCTGATGCGGGCAAGCTGCCAACCGGAGCTCCCGGAGGCTCTGCCTCGCGCATGCCAGAGTTCGTGCCCGGCTTGCCAAGGTTGCCGGTGAGCAGGGCGAGCATGCAGACTGCACGCGTTGCCGATTCGCCGTTGGAGTGGCGCTGAAGGCCCCAACCCTGAACCACGAAGACCGCTTTTGCGTCGTGGATCTTGGCAGCAAGTTCGCGGATCTTCTCCGCGGGAACAAGCGTAATCTCTGCAGCCCATTCAGGGGTCTTCTCGATCTTGTCGTAGCCGAGACCCATGATGTAATCGTGATAGGACTTGTTCTGGCCCTTTGCAGAAGCTGGCATCGTCTCTTCGTCGTAGCCCACGCAATATTTGTGCAGGAAGTCGAGGTCGACCCAATCGTTCGTGATGAGTTCGTGCGCGATACCCGCAACGAGCGCCGCGTCGGTGCCCGTACGGATCGGCAGCCATTCAGATGGATAGCCCGCCGCAGTTTCGTTCAGACGATAATCGATGTGAATGATCTCGGGTCCTGCTTCACGCACCGTGTTGTAATCCCAGACCACATTCGCGCCGCCCATGCGGTTGTCGGCGGGGGAATTGCCGAACATCAAGACCAGGTCGGCGTTTTGCGCCTGATCGACCGATGAAGCAGAGATGTTCTCATAAGGTGATACCCCGATGCCATACATGAACGGCATCACATATTGGTGCAAGCCCGTTGAATAGTCGCCATACATGGGCAAGTAGCCGCCTACGCAGTTGAGCAAACGCTCGACGCTGCGACCGGTTGCTGAATACATGCCCGTTGCATAGTTCACATAGATGGAATCGTTTCCGTAGGTATCGATGGTGTAGCGAATCTTGTCGGCAATGGTCTGGATCGCTTCGTCCCAGCTGATGCGCTCGAACTTTCCTTCACCGCGAGCGCCCACGCGCTTCATCGGATACTGGAGACGATCCGGATTGTTCACCCACTGACGCATGACGCGACCGCGCAAACAGGCGCGCGCTTGGAAATCGTCGTTTCCGATATCGTCGGTGGTCATGTATTGGATCTTGCCGTCTTTGGTATGCCAGTGGAAAATGCAGCGTCCACCGCAGTTGACGTTACATTGGCTCCAAACGAGCTTTTCCGGCGTGTCGGCATGCGCAGGTTCAACGTTGCTGAATACGGCTTGTGATGCCGCCATGGTTCCGCCTGCTGCAGCTAATGCGCCCAAAGCTCCGGTGGCCTTCACGAACGTACGACGTGAAACGGCCGGAAGCATATCAGACATAGCTCTCCCCTTTCTTCCCTTGTTGCGAGCAGAACGCCCTTCCCCAAAGGCATGCCGCTCAACCCTTCTCTTCTGAAGCGTTAACCACAGCTGTGAGCACGCGAGATGTCTCGCATTTGTGGTTACGCTCCACCCTCTCATGCATAGAAAGGGACATCTTTAATTCTAGTGTTGTTCCTCGATAAACTTCCGCATACGCAGTAACCATTTACCCACAGAACCGTCATTCATTATTCTATTTTGAGAATAAAATGCTTTACTTCGCTGAAGTGGGGCACTGCGTGCGTTTGTTCTACAATAACGAGCATCATGTCGCATAGCTTTGCTTGACATGCCAACAAGAGCGAAACCTGAACGACTTGGAAGTGAACATGCCCTCTCTCCTCGATGCTGCAGAAGCGTTTTCTAAACTGGGGAAGAAGTCTGTCGAAATCGATCAGGCGGCCTGCGTGCGCGTGCGCCATCGCCACGCGAGCTGCACGGCGTGCTTTCAGGTTTGTGCGCACGAGGCGATCACGCGCGACGATGATGGTTTGCTTGCGATCGACAATCATCTTTGTACGGGCTGCGGCGCCTGTGTGAGCGTTTGTCCAACGAGCGCACTGCAGCTTGTTGAAGATGTTCCCGATCTCGTTCGGGCTGCGATCAAGCGTATTATCGAACAAGCGGATGCCCTGCAAGATGATGCGGACCAGGGCAGCGCAGGCGGCCTTCACGCCAAAAGGCCCTGCGGCACGCTCACGATACGCTGCGAATATCTGCGCAACCAGCAAGCGGCACTTGAAGAGCGCGCTCGCAATGAAGCCGATCTTCGCGTAGGAGCCTTGCCAGAAGAGATCGATCCTTCGAAGGCCAAGATCGAGCATGAAGCTGAATGCTCGCTCACGCTCAGCTGCCTTGCGGCACTTGACGAAGCGGCGCTTATCTCCGCAGCCTGCTCGAACGTTGAAGTTCGCTTCGAAAGCGGAGACTGCGCCTGTTGCCCGAATGCGCAGGGTGAGCTGATCGCAGCGCTTGGCGAACAAGCAACGCACTTCCTTGGCGCATTCTTGGCTGCTGCAACACCCGAGCGACCACTTCCTGCTACCCAAGCTCTTCCTGCTGCCTGGTCGCTCGTGACCCCCAACGATGCAGAACGCGCCACTACCAACACTTCGCCCGAACTATCGCGGCGTGGGCTCTTCGATCACTTCATCGAACGCACGACCGACTCTATCGCTGAAGCAGCGGTGGGCACCTTCTATGTGAGCACAACGGCACAGGATCAGAAACGAACGCTCACTCAAAGCCTTTTTGCCGACAAGGGCATCTTGAAGCACATCGAAGCTGTGCGCAATGAACGCGTGCTCAACGAGCTCTACCGCTTTGATCCGGAATGGGCCGATCGGGTCTTGCCTGAAAAGGATGATGCCGTGCTTCCTACGCGACTCTTTGGCGAAGTAACGGTAGATGAGATCGCTTGCGACCTGTGCGGTATTTGCATGACATTCTGTCCGACGGGCGCGTTAAGCGGTGTGGCGAATGAGCCGGTCAATTCCTTCGTCATGCTGAACCGAGACATCGCATCGAAGGGCGAGCTGAGCTTTCGCGCAAACGACTGCATGGCTTGCAACCTTTGCTTGGATGTCTGCCCGCATGATGCGCTCGAGCTTCAGCGTGGAATCTGCGCGCGCGACCTCTTCGCACTCGAGCCTCACACCCTCATCAAAAGGTGACAATATCAGGCTCGATCAGCGCCGAGCGTGAGACACGAGGTTCCCCGTTTCCCTGTTCGCGAATCAGCTCAGCTGATTCGCTCATGCGTCGCTGCTTTTCTCGGGTTTTATTAATAATTAGAGTGTCGGAAAAGAGTCACCTCGTTGCCTCACCCTCTCCGCTGATCGAGCCAGCCAACCAGCTTGGCTAAGCGGTGAAGAGTGGGGTGGAG
>ENA-UONY01000595-UONY01000595.1-human-gut-metagenome-genome-assembly--contig:-CS9-NODE-595-length-41717-cov-7.320052_pt1 | contig 41717 bp, 46 predicted proteins | sample MGYA00242465_ERZ724012 | MGnify/ENA metagenome assembly ERZ724012 | reverse complement strand
CCCCGAACAATATCTGAATATGCTGAGAAGGCGGCCCATCCTGGAACAGCTGGTCAAGGCCGGCCTTGGCGGCCTTGTCCGAGACTGCATAAACCAGCGCAGAGATTGGAGCGAAATCAGTATGAAACCGGGCATGGGACTTGCCAAGAGCCTCGGAGTTAGCGACCGGGAGATGAAGCGGCTGCGCATCAACCAGGGAGGTGTGGATTTTCTCGCCTGGCTACGCTATGAAAAGGCAGTCGGGAAGGAGATTCCGGATCATGTAATTGCCTGGTGCTGTGCCCAGCAACTGGAGCCAGAAGACATGAAGGCCCTACCACAGCAGATGAGTCTCATTCAGGTGAGCAATTATCTCAAGCGACAGATGCAGGAGATGCATATGTCGTGTCGGCAGACGCTCACGACCTGGGTGGATTACCTGTCTATGGCGGCGCGGCTGAAGCTGGATATGAGCAGCGAGGCGGTCTACCGTGTCCGGCGGCTGAAGCAGAGGCACGATGAGCTGCTGGAGTTGTTCCACCACGATTCCTCGCTTGCAATCCGAGCGGGGCAAATCCTCCAGAAGTATCCGCATATAGAAGAGATTTTTCAGCAGATTAAACCCAAATACGAGTTTTCTGACGAGATCTATACTGTCCTGGTTCCGAATCGGATTGAGGACATCATGATCGAGGGGCGCGTGCTGTCCCATTGTGTGGCGAACGTTGACCGCTATTGGGATCGCATTGAACGGCGGGAGAGCTATGTGCTATTTCTGCGCCACACGGCGGATGTAGACCGGGCCTACTATACGCTGGAGGTCGAGCCCAACGGTACAATCCGCCAGAAGCGTACCCTGGGAGACAACCAGGAGGATGACATCGAAAAGGCGTCCTCCTTTTTGTGTAAGTGGCAGAAGGTGGTCGCCAAACGGTTGGATCAGGAGGACATGGAACTGGCCAAGGCAAGTAAGATGCTGCGCATCCAAGAGTTTGAAGAACTGCGGGAGAGCCAGGTCACGGTACGAACCGGGAAACTGGCCGGTATCCCCCTGTTGGAAGTTTTGCAGCAGGATCTAATGGAAGCTGCTTAAAGAGGCTGGGGCATGGGAAACAGAGACTGAGGCTCCCATGGCCCGGAGAGTCCAGGCACAAGTTAAATGTATTGGGGATCACGGGCGCGCTGCCTGTGATCCCCGGCACTTAACCCAGACATGGAAAGGAGCATATACCAAATGCGTGAGCCGTCCTGGCATGGGACGGAATGATATGAAAAGGAGAAAAGACATGTGTATCTATGAATCCATCGACCAGAGGAACGAAATTGTGGAAGCGAACCTGTGGTGTATCGACGCGGTGATCCGTGCCAACTATGCCCTTATGCAGGCTGCCAGACTGGATTACGGCGATGTCTACCAATGGCTGGCACTGCGGCTGATCCAGGCGGTTTCCAAGTATGACCCTGACAAAGGAGCCCTTCGGCAGCATATCTTTGCCCAACTCCAGTATGAACTGCTCAGCTGCAAGGGGAGCCGGCGCAGGTATGGCTTGACCGAGGCACCCTGGGACCTGCGTGGTGCGGTGGTTTCGCTGGAAACTCTGCCCGAGAGCGATCACTGCTGGGAGCTGGAACTTGTCGCATAGCAGCATGGCTGAGTATAGGCCAGTGAGCCTTCCCAACATAAAAATAAAACGGATTTATTCCTATCAATGGAGGAAGCTATGAAACAAATCGGAAATTTGGCAATCGTCTGCGCCACCAGGCCGGAGGTTTCGCTGCAGCTTTATAAGCACAGGGTATTTGTCTGTGTGGGGCAGGGGCCCCAGAGAGCCTCTCTGTGTGCGAGGTGGGATGATGATGAGGCCATCCGGGATATCATCCAGGCACTGAATTTCGGCGCATATTCGCCGGGGAAGCTGGCAGAGACGACGGCTCTGGGACAAGAGCCTATTCACATGAAGACAAGAGAAGGGGAGCAGTAAGATGGAAATGTTGAAAAAGCAGTTTTATGATGTTATGCACAAATACCGCAAGTCGTTCTCCAAGGATGGCGTGCAGAAAAATTTGGATGAGTGGTACCGGAACAAAGCGCAGCTGCTTACATTGCTCCGCCGGCATCCAAACTGGAAGGAACAGGAGAAGGCCGTGGAGATCATGTATGATGAAGTGCGCGGCATTGACTCCAACTGCGTGCAGGAGGCGGTATTTGAAATGAAGGAGTTGGCAGAGCTGGTCGGCCTGACCGGTGAGGCGCGCAATCATTTCGAGGTGGCGCTGGAGGCCGCAACAGGTGATTATCAGAGGATTCCGATGGAAGATCGGCTCCCCATCATCCGAACCTATGGAGGAATTGACTGTGCGCCCGGGCAGAAAGCCAGCCGTATCGTGAATCGGCTGTGCCTAAAATTCGGACTGGATCGCTATACAGAGGACAAACAAGAAAAGAGCCCGGACGGCGTTGTTACTACCCGGGCAGTGCATCCTTACAATGCGATCTTTGCCCGGCTGTCCGATGCACTCAATCCGGGCGCAGTGCAGCAAAAGGCGCTGCTCTCTATCCACCCTTGTGACTTTCTGGAGATGTCCAATACGGATAACACCTGGCACTCATGTCACAATCTTGATGATGGGGAGTACCAGGGAGGTACGCTCTCCTATATGTGCGATGAAGTATCCATGGTTTTTTACACCGTGAGCAATGACGTCTCAAAGGACTTTCACAAAGAACCCCATATCACCCGAGAAATCTATTGCTATTCCAATGGGACGCTGCTCCAGTCCAGGCTCTATCCCTCAGATCGTGCCGACCAGAGAGAGCGGTATCTGGAATTGGTGCAGGACGTGATTGCAGCCTGCCTGGATGTGCCCGGCAAGTGGGCGACCCAGGCGGTCACCGATGGCGACGGGGAATTCTGGCGATCCGGGGAGCGATCCCTGCAGTACAGAGATTACGATTATGGCTATGCCATTGTTTCCCTGCTTCAGAGGGAAGACTTATACAGTGATGAACTCTTTGACATTGGGCATAAGGCATACTGCGTCTGCTGCGGAGAGGATCTGCGCTATCATGACGGGATTAACTGCAACCGCTGCCGCAGCAAGGTGATTTGCAAAGCCTGTGGACGGGAGATGGACGAGCATGACACAATCTATGATGAGGAGGAGCGGGCCTTCTACTGCCAAGACTGCCGACCTGTTTGTACCCAGTGTCACAAAGGCATCCAAGGAACGGTGTTCCATGCTCTGTGGCATGGGCAGATGTCCTTGCAGATGTGTCAGGCCTGCTATGAAAAACTGACCGTCCCCTGCCAGGGCTGTACGACGGCTTCGGTTTGCCGGGTGATCGACGGACACAAATTCTGCCGACATACGGACTGGATCCCGGAAGCGGCCTGAGAGAAGGGTGAGGATATGACTCAGAAAATGGACTATGCGCTGTTTGAGCGCATCCTGCGGCAGACTCAACCAAAGCTGAAGCAGATGCTGGAATCCCACCTGAAACACAAAGGCTACCAGCCGGTGAGCCAACGGGGCTTCCTGTACGCCCCGGGAGACGCGCCGGTGTTGCTGGTAGCCCACCTGGATACGGTGCATCATCAGTTGGTTCGGGACATTTGCTACTCCGAGGGGCGAAGGATTGCAATGTCGCCCCAGGGCATCGGCGGAGATGACCGGGCCGGCGTCTTTATGATTCTGCAGATTATCCAGCGGGTGCGCTGCCATGTGCTCTTCTGCGAGGATGAGGAAATCGGGGCAGTGGGCGCCCAACTGTTTGAGCGGAGCGGCATCCGGCCCGAGGTCAATTTTATAGTTGAATTGGATCGCCGCGGGCGGAATGACGCGGTTTTCTATGGCTGCTGCAACCAGAAGTTCATCTCCTTCGTAGAGCGTTTTGGCTTCCGGGAGGATGTGGGGAGCTTTAGCGACATTTCTATCATTGCCCCTGCTCTGGAGACTGCCGCGGTGAACATCAGCGCCGGCTACTATGAGGAGCACTTCCTGAATGAGTATATCAATCTGGAGCACATGATGAAGAATGTGGACCGTGTTGCGCAGATGGCACAGGCGGAGTGTTCCCGCTTTATCTATGTCAGACGCAATCACCATAGGTTCCAATTCCGCCAGGAGCGGCTCCCCATATGGGATATGGAGCTGGAGGAAACCTTGTCCGATTTGATGCCGCTGCCCGAATCTGCCTACATCAAGGTCAATGGGCGCACAGTGGACAACCGGCTGCCCCACTTTATTGACGAGCGGGGTACTGTCTATGACTTCCTGGACGACCTGGACGGCGCGGTGCCTGTGGAGTACGCCTGCGCCTATACCCAGGATGACCAGCCGCTGGAGTACAGCGAGAAGCTGGCCAAGCCAATCCAGACTTTTTCCCTGGAGGAGGCATTTTGCCTGCTTGGGGGATAACATCTGTCCTGCCGAAAAGCCCGGGTTCAGCATCTGCTGACCCGGGCAGGTTTATTTTATCAAAGAAATCTGTTGAAAAAAACGTATTGTATGCGTATAGAAAAACAGAAGTCAAGCAAAGGAGCTGAAATTTCATGTTGATTGCAGTCGATCATGGAAACAAACAAATCAAGACGGTAAACTGCGCACCATTTACCTCGGGCCTTCGGGAGAGTATGACGCGGCCGCTGGGAGATATGGTGCTCCACTATGGCGGCAAGTATTACTCGCTGATGGACGAGCGGATTCCCTACCGGCGGGACAAGACAGAGGACGAGCGGTTCTTTGTACTGACCCTTTTCGCCGTTGCCAGGGAGCTGGAATACAGCGGAGCCTATACTCCGGATGTGGTGCTGCCCGTTCAGCTGGCCGTCGGACTCCCGCCTGCGCATTATGGTGCTCAATATGAGCGGTTTGAGCGGTATTTTACCGGGCGGGGAACCGTGAGCTTCGCCTTCAACGGCAGGCAGTTCTCTATCCTCATTACTGACGCCCTTTGCTTCCCGCAGGCCTATGCGGCGGCGTGTACTCAACTGCAGCGGCTATGGGACGAGCCCCGCGCTGTCGTGGTGGACATCGGCGGTTTCACGGCGGACTATCTCCAGGTCAAATTTGGAGAAGCCCAACTGAGTGCCTGCGACTCCCTGGAGAATGGGGTCATCCATCTCTATAACCAAATCCTGTCCAAGGTGAATGCGGAATTTGATCTGCGGCTGGAGGAGAGCGATATTGACGCCATCCTGGAGCGCAAGGGAGGCTTTGAGCCGGTCATTGCGGATCTGGTGGAGCGTCAGGCGGCGAGCTTTGTGGGGGATCTGTTTGGAACCCTGCGGGAGCGGGGGCTTGATCTTCGCACAGGGCTTACCATTTTTACTGGCGGCGGGGCCATCCTGCTGCGGCGGTTCATCGAAAATACCGGCAAGGTGGGCAGGAGTCTGTTTGTCACCGACATCAACGCCAACGCCCGGGGCTTTGAGCAGCTGTATCAGTCTACAGCGCAGGGAGCGTGAGCGCCATGCCGGGGAAAAAGGAACCTGGGCGCTTTACCATCAGCCTCAACCTGGAGGATCCCATTCAGAGAGAGGTGGCTCAGGCCATTAACCGGCAGGGGCCGCGGCGGAAAGCCCAGTTTATTACCAATGCTATCTCCCACTACATCCACTGCCCGGAGACGCCGGTGTTCTCAGCAGCAGGAGCACCCGCGCCAGATCACGCCGCCATTGAATCGGTGATCCTTCATGTGCTGGCGGAGAAAGGGTTGCTCCTGGATAAGCCGACACCGGCACCCACGGTTCAACCGGAAACGATTCCCCCGGAACAGGAACAGGAGGTTCGCCGACAGGCAGAAGAGCTGATCGGGGAGAAGGGCCTCAACGCCATGCAGCACACGATGGCCGCCTTTCGCCGGCGCTGAATAATATGGATAAAGCGAAATTGGCCGCATTGCCGGATGGACGTTTGCCGCGGCTGATACAGTGTATTCTGAACCGGAAACATAACCCCTGAAGCGATTGAATACAGAGGCCGCGGGTTGCCGTGTGGGCAGCCTGCGGCCTCTGCTGTTGGATGGTGTCATTGTGAACTGTATAACGGGAGCAAGAAAACAAAGTCGGAACATACATTTATCTTGTGCTGCGACATAAGACTGCTTCAGCAAACTCCGCTGCGGCGAGGCCTGCCACGGCCCCGTCGGCCACAGCGGTGGTAAGCTGCCGCACCGATTTCTTCCGGCAGTCCCCGGCGACAAATATCCCTGGCAGCGCCGTGCGGCAGTCCTCTCCGGCGCGGAAATATCCCGCTTCGTCCACCTCCACCAGCCGGGAAAAGGGGGCGGTTCCCGGCGTCCGCCCCACGGCGATGAAGAGCCCCTCCGCCAACAAAGCCCGCTCCTCTCCCGTCTCCCGGTTTTGGACGGTCAGGCCGGTGAGGGCCCCCGCGTCCTGGAGAAGTGCCGTTGGTACATACCCCAGAAGGAAAGAGAGGTTCTCCCGCTCCCTGGCCCGATCCACCAGCACCGGGTCCGCACGAAAGGCCTCACGGCGGTGGATCAAGGTCACATGGCCGCAGATCTCCGCGAGGAAGAGGGCGTCCTGCAGGGCGGTGTTCCCGCCGCCTACCACCACTGCCCGCTTCCCGGCGCAGAAGGCCCCGTCGCAAACGGCGCAGTAGGACACTCCCGCCCCCACCAGATTCTCCTCCCCGGGCAGGCCCAGCCGGCGGTGGCTGGCGCCGGGGGAAAGCACCAGGGATCGGGCCAGATGCATCCCGTCCTCGGACTCTACAGCGTAGCCTCCCTCTGCCGGAGAGAGACCGGTCACCGCGGCGAAGTCTACCTCCACACCCAGGGCCTCCGCCTGGGTCTGGAGCTGCTCGGCGAAGGCCGCACCGCTCATCCCCGGCATCCCCGGGTAGTTCTCCACCCGGGGGGCGTAGGCGATCTGGCCGCCGGGGGTGTCCCGCTCCAGCACCAGCACCGTTCGCCCGGCCCGGGCGGCGTACAGGGCGGCGGTAAACCCCGCGGGGCCACCGCCCACGATCAGCACATCGTACATGAAAAGCCTCCTCTTGAAACCAGAAAGCCCCGGCACCGCCGGGGCCTTCCGGTTTGGGTATTTCTCAGCAGGCGCTGGCGGGGCGGCTGTCCTGAAGGAACCGCTTTACCGCTCCCAGCCCCACCGCCTTTACCGGCGCGTCCTCGCCCTGGGCCACCAAGGTGGGGGCCTGCCGCACACCGTAGCGGACGGCCAGCTCCGGGGACTCCTCCGCCACTACCTTGGCGTAGGGGAGGCCCGCCTTCTCCAGCAGCTTCTCCGCCTGGCGGCAGTTGGGGCAGGTGCGGGTGGTGAACAGCAGCAGTTCCCCCGCCGGCGCGGAGAGGGGCGCCGCCTGGCGCTCCACTGTCACGCTGCTGCCGGCCGCGCCGGCCCGGCGCAGGTGGGAGCGGCTGAGATCGTAGACCTTCCGATCCTTGAACTCCTGAGCCTTGCCATCGTTCCAGTTCTGGACGGGGCGGTAGTAGCCGGTAATACGGCTGTACACCTCGGCTGGTTTGCCGCAGGTGGGACAGGTAAAATGTTCGCCGGTGATGTAGCCGTGCTCCGGGCAGATGGAATAGGTGGGAGACATGGTGTAGTAGGGCAGCTTGTAGTTCTCCGCGATCTTCCGCACCAGATTGGCTGCCGCCTGCCAGTCGGGCAGCTTCTCCCCCAAGAAGGCGTGGAACACGGTGCCGGAGGTGTAGAGGGTCTGGAGCTCATCCTGGACGTCCAGGGCGGAGAAGATGTCCTCGGTGTACCCCACCGGCAGATGGGAGGAGTTGGTGTAGTAGGGGGTGCTGTGCTCATTGGCGGTAATAATGCCGGGGTATCGGGCTACATCGTGCTTGGCCAGACGGTAAGTGGTGGACTCAGCGGGGGTGGCCTCCAGGTTGTAGAGGTCGCCATAGAGCTCTTGGTAGTCACTCAGACGCTCCCGCATGTGGTTGAGAACCTCTTTGGCAAAGGCCTGGGTGGCGGGGTGGGTCAGATCGTGGCCCAGCCACTTGGCGTTGAGGCCCACTTCGTTCATACCAATGAGGCCGATGGTGGAGAAATGGTTTGCAAAGGTGCCGAGATACCGTTTAGTATAGGGGTAAAGGCCGGCGTTCATCAGCTTGGTGATGACGGTGCGCTTGGTTTTGAGGCTTCGGGCGGCAATGTCCATGAGCCGATCCAGCTGCCTGTAGAAATCTGCCTCATCCTCTGCCAGATAGGCGATTCGGGGCAGATTGATGGTCACCACCCCTACGCTGCCGGTGGATTCGCCGGAGCCAAAGAAGCCGCCGGACTTTTTCCGCAGCTCCCGCAGATCCAGCCGCAGACGACAGCACATGGAACGGACGTCACTGGGCTCCATGTCGGAGTTGATGTAGTTGGAGAAGTAGGGGGTGCCGTACTTGGCGGTCATCTCAAAGAGGAGCTTGTTGTTCTCCGTCTCGCTCCAGTCAAAGTCCCGGGTGATGGAGTAGGTAGGGATGGGGTACTGGAAGCCCCGACCGTTGGCGTCGCCCTCGATCATGATCTCGATGAAGGCCTTGTTCACCATATCCATTTCCTTTTTACAGTCCCCGTAGGTGAAGTCCATCTCCTTCCCTCCCACGATGGCGGGCAGGTTCTCCAGATCCTTGGGCACCGTCCAGTCCAGGGTGATGTTGGAGAAGGGAGCCTGGGTACCCCAGCGGCTGGGAGTGTTGACACCGTAGATAAAGGATTGGATGCACTGCTTGACCTCCTTCTGGCTGAGGTTGTCCACCTTCACAAAGGGGGCCAGATAGGTGTCGAAGGAGGAAAAGGCTTGAGCTCCGGCCCATTCATTCTGCATGATGCCCAGGAAGTTCACCATCTGGTTGCAGAGGGTGGAGAGGTGGCTGGCCGGGGAGGAGGTGATCTTCCCCGGGATGCCGCCCAGGCCCTCCTGGATCAGTTGCTTGAGGCTCCAGCCGGCGCAGTAGCCGGTGAGCATGCTGAGATCGTGAAGATGGATATCGGCGTTGCGGTGGGCGTCGGCGATCTCCTGGTCGTAGATCTCGCTGAGCCAGTAGTTGGCGGTGATAGCCCCGGAATTGGAGAGGATCAGGCCGCCCACGGAGTAGGTGACGGTGGAGTTCTCCTTCACCCGCCAATCGTTGATTTGCAGATAGTCGTCCACCAGCTCCTTGTAATTGAGCATGGTAGAGTTCAGGTTGCGGATCTTCTCTCGCTGCTTGCGGTAGAGGATGTAGGCCTTGGCCACGTCAGCATAGCCCGCCTCGGACAAAACCCGCTCCACGCTATCCTGGATGTCCTCCACAGAGATGAGGTCGTCCTTGATCTTGGGTTCAAAGTCTGCCGTCACCCGCAGAGCCAGCAGATCCATCACGCTGGGGTGATACTGCTTGTTGAGGGCCACAAAGGCCTTGGCGATGGCCGCACTGATTTTGCCGATGGCAAAGGGGGCAATAGATCCGTCCCGCTTTGTTACCTGGTACATGATTTGTTCCTCCACCGTGTAATATTCTGTCTGCCATGCATGGCGTTGCTCAAGTCCTTCTCGCTATATCACTCCCGTTGGAGAAGGTCAATATATAGGATTTATATATTTTACGAATACTATATCTTGTATAGACAGAAAATCGAGGATGACTTTTGGCCACCCTCGACAAATGTGAGACTATACACCCCGAAGCTGAACTGACGGCACCAGGGGGCGGATGCGGGCGGCAGCGCGCTCCAGATCTGACTTGTCCCAGGCGGAGAGACCGGGCAACAGCACGGTGTCCCGATTTACGAAGGACTGGAGAAAATACCGCTGGGCTCCCCGGATCCACCGGGCGGCAGCCAAAAGATCCTCCTCACTGTGGAGTTGACGCACTACGGTGGTGCGAAACTCATAGTCCACCTTTCCCGTGAGGAGCCAGATAACGCTCTCCCGGATAGGAGCCAGATCCAGGCCGGGGATGCCGGTGGTCTCGGCGTAACGTGCGGGGCAGTTTTTGATGTCCATAGCGACGTAGTCCACCAGCCCATCTTCCCACAGCCTCCGCAGAGCCTCCGGGTGGCTGCCGTTGGTGTCCAGCTTTACCGGGAAGCCCAGGCTCTTGATCCGCCTTAAAAGATCCCCAAGATCCGGCCGCAGCAGAGGCTCCCCACCGGTGACACAGACTCCATCCAGAAGGCCCTGGCGTTTTTGGAGAAAGCAGAACAGCTCCTCTTCCGCCATCCCCGCCGGCGGCGTTCCGGCCACCAGATCGCCATTGTGGCAGAAGGGACAGCGAAAGTTGCACCCACCCAAAAAGACGGTGCAGGCCACCTTCCCCGGCCAGTCCAACAATGTCAGTTTCTGTAGTCCCTGGATCTCCAAAAGGCTTCCCCCTTCATATACTGGCCGCTGAAAGCTCCGGCAGCTGATGCAGAATTTTCTTTACGGTCTGGAGTCGGCGGTCAGGTTGTCTGGAGTGACGGTGTCGATCTCCGTGTAACAGACTGAGGCGCAGCTTCGGGCGTAGTCCCGGATGGTACGCAGTTCCTCTGCCCAATCTCCCGCATTGGTCAGATCGACTGTACAGATCACCTCCGGGCACTGGTCAATCAGTGCCTTGGCCCGCTCCACAGCCTCCGCCCCGATCCGGCAGAAGGCTTTCACGCTGACCACCTCCGCCGCCAGGGCCCGGGCAGCGGGGTAGTCCAAATCGTTCTCCCACAGGATGCCGGCGGCAAAGGGCACGCCCGCCCGCTGGAGCTGGCGAAATATCCCGGTACCAGTACCGTTTCCTGCCAGCACAAACACCTGCGGCGTCCCCCTCGCCGGCTCCAGTTCCACATCCCCTGACCGGGGATCATAGCTGCCCACCGTAATATCATACAGGGATGGCAGGTACTCCGCTCCATAAATCTCCTCCGGAGTACCGAAGCGGTCAATGCGATCTCCCTTGATGCAGGCAATCTTGTCAGAAATCCGCCCAGCCAGATCCAGCTCGTGAAGAGAGAGGATTACGGTCAGGTGTCGGCTTCGGGACATCTGCTGAAGGATAGTGAGGAACTCCAGCTTGTAACGCAGATCCAGAAAGGACGTCGGCTCGTCCAGGATGAGCAGCTCCGGCTGCTGACACACCGCCCGGGCCAGCATGACCCGCTGTTTCTGGCCGTCGCTGATTTGAGAAAAATCCCGCTTGGCCAGTTCGGTGATGTGCACCAGCTCCATGGACTCCCGCACCGCATCCCAGTCTTTTTCACCCAACAGGCCGAACTTTCCCGTATAGGGGTAGCGCCCGGTGGCCACCACGTCCTCGCAGGTCATCAGCTCAGTCTTGACCCGTTCGGTAAGCACCACCGCCATGCGGGTAGACAGCTCTTTTCCGCTGAGGGCAGCCATGTCTCGTCCGTCCAGAGTGACCACGCCACCCAATGGGGCCAGCTGACGGATGATGCTCCTGAGCAACGTTGTTTTTCCTGCGCCGTTGGGACCGATAAGGGAGAGGATTTCCCCACGGCGGAGGGAAAAGGTGATGTCCCGGATCAGGGGAACACCGTGGTAGCCGATGGTCAGCCCTTTGGCGGTAAAATACAATTCCTGTTCCACTTATCGCTCCCGCTCCTTTCTCCGCCGCACCATGATGTAGATGACCACCGGCGCGCCAAACATGGCGGTCACCGTGCTGATGCCCAGCTCAGTTGGTGCGAACAGCACCCGGGCCAACAGATCGCAGAACAGGCAGAACACCGCCCCGCCCAGGAAGCAGGCAGGCACCATAAGCACAGGTTTGGCGGTGCCGAACAGGCTCTTGACCAGGTGGGGCACCGCGATGCCCACAAAGGACACCGGCCCCGCAAAAGCGGTGACACAGGCGGACAAAATACTGGACATAAGCACCAACACCATCCGGAAGCGGCCAATGTGGATGCCCATGTTCTGGGCATAAGTCTCCCCCATCTGGTAGGCGCTGATGGGCTTGGATAACAGGAAAGTCCCCAGCAGAGTCGGCAGCACTACCGCAGCCATAACCGCCGTATTGCCCCAGCTGATTCCGGAGAAGCTGCCCTTAGACCAGTTGTGAAGGTTGACGATGTTGGCGTCGTCGGCAAACGTGACCACAAAGTCAGTGACCGCCGAGCAGATATAGCCGATCATCACGCCGCTGATGATGAGCATGGACATCTGGCTCACCGCCCGGGAGAGGAGGAGTACAAAGCCCATGCAGAGCAGGGCCCCTCCGAAGGCCGCCGCGATCATGCCCAGGGAACTGATCTGTATCGAACAGTTGAGGGCAGCTATCATCACCAGCGCCACCACCAGCTTGGCGCCCGACGAGATGCCCAAAGTAAAGGGGCTTGCGATAGGGTTGTGAAAGAAGGTCTGGAGCAGATAGCCGGACAGAGCCAGCGCACCTCCCAGGATGGCGGCGGCCAACGCCCGGGGAAAGCGGATGTCCAGAATGATATCCCGGGCCACCTCATCTCCGCCGGCACCCCGCAGGATGAGAAGGGCCTCCTCCAACGGGATCTGTACACTGCCGGCACAGAGATTGACCAAGAGAAAACAGCACAGCAGTACCAGCAATGTCAAAAACGCGATTATATACCTTGTACTTTTCATAATTCAGTCCAACCGATACAAATAGGTGAGGTCACCCCCGTCCTCCGCAATGATATGGTGGAGGTCGGTGAGGATGCTTCCCAAAGCCATGGAGGATTGGTAAATGTTCTTGGTGGTGCAGTAGACATTCCCCTCTTCCACCGCTTTGCACTTGGCCAGCAGGGGACTCTTCTGCAGCAGCTCTTCCACCGAGGACAACTCTCCTTCGATGGTGCTGTTATAGATCATATAATCGGCATCCTTGGCAGTGGCGTAGAATTCCTCCATCTGAAGGCTCATGGTAGAGGAGGCGGTATCATCCTTGTCGCCCAAGTCATCAAAGAGGTAGGTACCGCCGGCAATGTCGATCATCTTAGCCAGATAATCGGACGGCTTGCGGACATTTACCTCACCACTGGCGGTAATGTAGAAAAATGCCACCGTCTTTCCCGTGGACGGGGCGGAGGCCTGGGAAAACGCCTCCTGTTGGGCAGTCCAGGCCGCCTCGGCCTCCTCCTGGCGGCCGGTCAGCAAGCCATAGAGTTTTACCCACTCCGTGCGTCCCAGGGGCTCTGTCTCATAGCTGGAGTAGTCTACCAGCACAGGTACGCCGAACTGCTCCAGCCGCTCCTTCACCTCTGGCGTATGGTAGATCATGGTGCTCTCGATAGCCAAGCCGCAGTCTGCTGCTACGATCTGTTCATAGTCGGGTTCGGAGTACTTACCTGCATAGCGGATCTCCCCCGCCTCCATGGCCCGCTTGGGGACGTCCAGATACCAGCTGTCCGCTGAAAGACTGGAAAAGCACACCGTGTCCAGGGCGTCCAGGGAGACAAACATATCCATGACGGCAGAGGCCGCCAGATAGGTGTTTTCGATGGGCGTGCGGATGACAGTCACGTCCTCCGCCAGATCCTCCGGCGGCTGGGCTCCGGCAGGCACTGCCAGGTAACGGTCTGTGCCATGAATGCAGATGACGGCGTACCCGCCTTCATAGTAGTCCACAGTGAATTCCCGAGTGGCGGCCAGCTCCATGCTGCCGCTGGGCACCAGGGAGGAACTCACCGGTCCGGTCTCCACCGGGGCCTGGCTTTCCTCCGGCGTCTCTGGGGCGGTACTTTCCACCTGCTGATTCGCGGCCTGATCCGCCGGCACAAGTCCATCCGAGAAAAAAGTGAGAGTATACTCGATCTCATGGGGGGCGCCCATGGCGGTGGTGTCCGCTGTCACCGGGATGGCCTCATCCAGGGCGGCCACGGGAATCTCAAAGGTGGAGTTCCCCGTCTCGTTGACCGGGAAATAGGTCTCATCTCCCACCACCATATAGTCATAGCTGTCACTGCTCCACACCACGGAGGCGGTCAGAGCGCCGTCCTGTACCGCCAGCAGGGCCGGCGATTCCACTGTGGCCCGACCGCTGCCGCCGGTCAGTTCCACCTCCACCCGGTACTGGCCGTCGGGCAGGGCTCCATCCGAAGGCTGACCAGCGGACTCTTTCCCGGAGCAGGCGGTCATGGCTAGGAGCAGTCCAACTCCCAGTATCGTTGCCCGCAAAAATCGTCTGCCACACCGTGTCTGTCTGTCTCTCATGGCATTTCCTTTCCGCGCCGTCGGGCGCAAATGCAGTCTGCCCCCGCCTGCGATAAGAGGCGGGGGCAGTACGCTACGCTTCCGTTTTTTCCAGAGGCTGAGGGTCGGAGACCACTACCTTGTGGTCATACCAGGTGCCCTTGGTTCCCAACAGGGCCAGGTCGAACTCCTCATCCAGGACGGGCACCGGGATGTCGAAACCGTTGACCTCTTCCGAGATGCCGTCGCTATACGTCACAGTATCCACTGTGGGTTCCAGCAGCACTGCCCCGTCCTGTCCGGCATCCTCCGCCAGGCCGGGATACAGGTTGACGATGTTTTTGGACGCCAAGGATACATGGAGAGTCATCTGCCCATCCTCCACCGTCAGTACCCCACGACCGTCACATGCCTCACTGACATGAAACATACTGCTGTCCGTGTCAAATGCTGCGCTGTACACCCCGTCCGCCAAAGCGGGCGTACCGGCAGAAGGACTGGCAGCGGGGGTCTCATTCCCCTGGCCGCCGCCGGCGCAGCCGGCCAGCAGGGCGCACAGCAATGCCCCTGCCAGCCAACTGGTTCGTCTCACACTTCTCATCGCTGTCCTCACTGGCCGATGACTGCGGCGGTGTGCGCCACGTAGAGCTGCTGGATGGCCTCAATCTGGCCCAGACCGGCGATCTGGGTATCCACCTGGTCAAAGGAGCCGCTGGCCTCAAACATGCTCAGCCAGGAGTCGGCGTCAGGGCCGGCCATGTCGTTGTTGGCGTGGTCGCCGGCCACCACCATCAGGGGACGGAGCACCACCTTGGTGTAGCCCGCATCGGCCACAGCCTGGATCACCGCCTCGCAGGCGGTCTCCTCCGGCTCGCCCTCCACGGTGCCGATAAAGACGTTGTCATATCCAAGCTCACCCATCTGGGCCTGCATCTGGCTGTAGGAAACTTTGGCGGTGTGGGAGGTGCCATGCCCCAGGAACACAAAGGCGACGCCGTCAGCCTTGGCCTCCTCCAGGCTGCCATAGCCCGCCTCGCTCACTGCGGCAGCAGTGACCGCCTCGGCCACCGCCTGCTTGTCGCTGTTCACGGTGGCAGCATCCGCGCCTACCTGGCCCAGCAGAGGCTCAGCCACGGCCACAGTTTCAAACTTGTCCTGATAAGCCTCCACGGCATCCATCAGCTCGTCATATTCCGCCCCGTGCATCAGGTGGGTGGGCTGGATCACCAGGTTCTTGACCCCGTTGGCCACCGCCCGCTCCAGGGCCTGATCCATGTTGTCGATGTACTCGCCGTCCCGGGCCTGGACATGGTTGATGATGATCTGAGCGGTAAAGGCCCGGCGCACCGACCAATCAGGATACGCCGCCTGAAGGGCATCCTCGATCCCCTTGATGTCCTCTACCCGGCTGTCGTTGAAAGAGGTGCCGAAACTCACCACCAACAGCTCGTTTTCTCCGATATCATCCTGATTGCGGGGATCGTCCAGGGAAGCATCCCCAGTGTCCCGACCAAAGTAGTCGGGGTCGGCAAACTCACCGGACACCAGTTCCTTCTGGGCATCGGTCAGGGCATCCCAGGCCTCCTTGGCGGCAACACATTGTGCATCGGTGTCCTCCGTGCGCTGCTGGACGTAGATAGCGTCGATCAGGGCGGCCACATTGTCAGCCGCCGCCTGGTCAGGATCTTCTGCCTCCGGTGAGGCAGATACCTGGGACGCTGGAGAATTGCTGTCGGTGGGCTCCTTCCCTCCCTAAGAGGAGCAACCGGACAGGAGCAGCCCAGCGCACATAGCGCCGGCCACCAGGATCGACAGATAGCTTCTTTTCTTCATGATTGCCATTCCTTTCCATTTGCCGATTTTCGGCAAAAAATAAGTGCCCCGATCCGGGGCACTTGGTAAAAGGACGTATTGGTAGTTCAGCACCGCAGATCCCCGTCAGGATGCGCGCCTCCGACGGTTCCCGCCTGCTTGCCGGCTCTGCTACGACCAATTACTCGTGGCCCGAAGGATCTCCTTCGCTAGCAATACAGGCAGGTCTCCTGACTTTCGGATCCTCACGCAAGGCCGACTTCCCAATTTCTCAGTGGCATTTTGGCCTTGAATTCCCCAATCACAGTGACGAGTTCGTACAGGATTTGCACCTGTTTCCCTTTTCAGTGGACAGCAGCGTCTGTCCAGCACCTGTGCCATACAGTATAAAGCATTTTGTCACCAATTACAATAGATTTTTCCATACTCATTTATAAGGCATATTGCATACCTGTTGGACAGAGCACTACATATATTGCCTGTAATTGAGCAGTATCGCCACAAACAGAGGCTGACTCTCATGATATGGATCGAGCGGTTTGTCCCAACAGCCAAATCCAAAATTGAGGATAAAAGCCGATCTATCCAGCAATCACTTTTTAACAATTATCTTATTGACAAAGACTTGAAAGATACCGTAGAATAATTTTAAAGAAGACAACTGAATACCCTTTCAAGTGCCTGATGAAGATCAGGGTAAAAGGGAATCGGGTGAAAATCCCGAGCGATCCGGTCACTGTAAACGGGGAGCAAACCGCAAGTGCCATTGCCGTGCAGCCACTGCACGGTGAGAAGGCGCGGCGCGCTATGATCCGCAAGCCAGGAAACCTGCTTGATTGGTAGATGGATGGGTATCTTCCGCAGAAAGTGTCCTGTCTGGAACTGCCCGCTGTCAGCGGACGGTTTTAGCAGCCTGCTTTCGCCCGGACGGAAAGCAGGCTTTTTGTTTGCCCTGTAGATTCGTCCGGCATATGATGTTCCCAACTCAGCATGGTCAAGAAAGGAGATGCTCAATGTTCAGAGAACATTCCATGGAAACAGGCTGCCTCAGCAGTTCCGGAACGCTGCAATACCGGCGGCAGCAGGCAGTCGGAAATCATTCGCGCTATCCCGTGGGTGTCCCTGCCCCTGAGCAGGCGGAGCTGCTGGAAAAGCTGGAACAGACCTGCCTCCGCCTGGGCAGACCGCCAAACCGGGAGGAACTGGTTCCCGCTCTGCGCGTAGAACTCACCGCGGCTTTCGGTTCCCTGCACAGCGCCCTCCTTCAGCTGGGGCGGGCACCCTCTCCCAGGCCGACAGCTCGGGGATTCCACCGGAAGCGATGGAAACGGAAAAAGGCCAGACGGCAGACCGGCGGCATTTGACAACCTGCACCGGCCATATGTGCTATATTTAAATTAATGGTTATCCCTTTTAGTCAGCCAGGGCCAAGACCTGAAAATAGGACAGTTGAGCTGATAAAATGAAGGCATGATGACGGGAAAGCGGGGAAAAGAGTCATGCCGAGGCAAAAGGGATTGTCGCTGTACGAGCTTCAGAAGAGATTTGCCACAGAAGAGCAGTGCCGGGATTACTTGGAACAGAAGCGGTGGCCGAACGGCTTTCAGTGTCCGAAGTGCGGTGGCAATAAGCATTATCGACTCTCTAACTGGATGATCCAGTGCGGCACCTGCCGCCACCAGACTTCCGTTACCGCCGGCACGGTCATGCACCGCAGCCATCTTCCTCTGACGAAATGGTTTCTGACCATGTATTTCATGTCCCAGGACAAGCGCGGGATCTCCGCCGTCCGGCTCAGCCAGGTCATCGGCATCACTTACAAGGCGGCATGGTATCTCTTGGCTCGGCTCAGAAGGGCCATGGGACAGCGGGACGATACCCATATCCTCGGTGGGACGGTTGAGTTTGACGACGCCTTCTTCGGTGGCCCGACCAAGGGCAAGAAGCGCGGCCGGGGAACTGAAAAAGCAAAGGTTTTCGTGGCGCTGTCTTTGACTGACAAGGGCCATCCCCAGTATCTCAAGATGAAGCCTACGGACAATATTAAGCAAGCCTCTGTGAAACGGTTTGCCCAGACCAGCATCGAAAAGGGCAGCACCATTCTCAGTGATGGCTACCGCAGCTATAGTCCGGCTCTGGCGGGGTATGACCACCGACCCAAAGCCTATGCTCCTGACAGCGGGATGCTCCGCTGGCTGCACATCATGATCGGCAACGCCAAGGCTTTTATTCTGGGTACCTACCACGGGCTGCCGCAGAAGTATCTGGGCGATTATCTCAATGAGTATTGCTTCCGGTTTAGCCGGCGTAACTTTGGGGCCCATTTGCTTGACCGTTTGGCCATTGCTGTTTCTAATTCCTCGTTGGCTTACTCAAAGGGATAACCATATTTAAATTTGTTCCCGTTCCCCAGCCCGGCGTCCGCCGCCGGTTTGAAAACTTCATATCACTGCATCTATTGCATGGTGTGGCCGTTTGCTGTAACGATCCTGTCTGCAGGATCAGGCGGCGGCTAAAACGAATGGGATATCCAAGTCCCGCGCGACCGGCACTGTGTACGTGAGGCCATTCCGAAGCGGCGTATGCCGCCTGGACGAAAGTCCGCCATTGCAGGGGTCAGGCCCTGTGAGAAGGTAGGAAATGGACGCAGAGAGCCAAGCTCTCATAACGTAAGTCAGGAGACTTGCACCATGGCAGGATGCAGGGGAAAACAGCGGGCGTGTCCTCCGTTGTGCATGTTGATCTACTCGCTGGCCTTCTTATTGAGGTCAGCGCGTTTTTGTCTGAAGGAGGCGCCGCCCGGCTGCTTCCTTTTTTTGCTTTACCGTCGGTCAAAACACCGCACGGGCGATACCCCAATCAAAAAAACGAAGGGAGACCAGATATGGAAGCATCGACGTCTGCGAAGCACTTTCAGTTCTTTTCCCACAGCAAATGCGAATACTTTCCCTGCCACCCCACCGACGACCCGGAGAACTTCAACTGCCTGTTCTGCTACTGCCCGCTGTATGCGCTGGGAGACAAATGCGGAGGGAATTTCAGCTATACCGCCGACGGGCTCAAGGACTGCAGCGGCTGCTCCATCCCCCACCGCCGGGAGAACTATGGCTATATCACGGGCAAGTACGACGAGATCAAGAAGCTGGTACAAAAGACCGGCTGACAGCAGCTCCGATGTTTGCGACATCAAAAATAGGAGGCATTCGTTATGATGAACCGAGCTTGGTTTGAAAATCCCGACCATGTGGTATACGCCGTACAGGATGAGGTGATCCCCCGGCTGTCCAGGGAACTGGGTATCTCCGATTTGGCCCAGCGGATCGAACACTTCCGCAAAGCGCCCACCCCGGACGGGGAAAACATCAAGGGGCGTAAGCGTACCACCCTGAAACTGATGATCCCCAATCTGGTTTTCCCGGAGCCCATCGAAATGGGTGAAAATGTGTGGATTTATATGGGTGAACTCTGCCCAGCCTACTGTCTGTACACTCCCTGGGCGGGATAGGATATCTCATAAAAGGGCCCTCCCCACAAACCCGGTACAAACCGGTTTGTCCGGCCCGGGCTGTTTGTCCAGCCCCACCATCATCCGTCCCGCCAATCAAACGAGCGGGCATAGCGCAATGGCTATGCCCGCCCGTTTACTTCTGTCAGGCGGCGGTACTCATCCCCACTGCCGCCCAGTCGGCGTCCACCAGACCACGCCGCTGTGATACCGAACTGTTGCCCGCCAACCGCCGTCCTGCGTCTGGACAAAATGGCGGCACAGGATATTCGCAGCCGTTTCCGCATCCACCGTCCCGGGGGCACAGCGGGCGCATTCCCCCCGTATCAGGGTTTCAATATCCGGATAAGAGAGCTCCTTCTCAAACGGAAGCACCATCACGTTGGGATCAATGCCCATCTGGTAGAGGACACCCACAAAGTAGATATAATCCTTCCATTCCCAGTTTACCTGCCCTCCCGCCTCATCCAGTTCGTGGATCCAGGCTGGGGCCAGACCGGTGTTCATGCCCACCACACACAGCTTCTCCGCCGCTTGATCCATCCTCTGAAAACAGCGTTCCAGATCAGCCTGGCGATAGAAGCAGTTGTAGCCAAAGACCAGGTCATACTGGCGCTCCGGCACAAATTCCTCCCATTTGGCATGAAATGCTGTAATATTATGCGGCCCGTGTTCCGCTCCAATGCGGAGGATAAAGTCCAGCACATCCCGGGAGATGTCCACGCAGGCCACTTCACGGCATAGTTCTGCCAATGTTATGGTATAGCTGCCCCAGCCAGGGCCCAGCTCCAGCACGGATTCCACCCCGTGGGTGTGCAGAAGCGGACGCAGATACTCCAGCACCTGAATGGCGGAGGGTTCCGGCGCATAGACCTTCCTCTGGATAAATTCCCGCCAGAAGGCCCGCTCCGCCTCATCGTCCCTCATCCGCAGGGAGGTGCTCGCCTCCACATGCTCCGTCCACTGCCGGGCAAAGTCCGGAATGGGTACACGTTCCTTCATGCCTTTTCCCCCTCCCAGTGGGCATAAGAGTAGAGCAGCTCCTTTGTGTAGGGGTGAACGGGCGCTCCCATTACCTGCTCCCGGCTCCCGACCTCTACCAGCCGTCCATTCTGCATCACGCCGATGGTGTGGCTGATCCACCCCAAAAGCTCAATGTCATGCGTGATGTAAAGATAGGTAAGACCCAGTTCCTGCTGCAGATCCCGCAGCAGATTCATGATACTGGCCTGCACCGACACGTCTAACATGGACGTCGGCTCGTCCAGCAGCAGTACCTCGGGCTCCAGCAGCAGGGCCCGGCAGATTACCAGGCGCTGGCCCTCTCCTCCGCTGATCTGGTGAGGATAGCGGGAGAGCAGATAATCGGGCAGCCCCACCTGTTTCAGTGCCGTCTGGATTCTGTCCATACGCGCCTGCCTGTTCTCGCCCAGCCGGTGGATCGCCATAACCTCCAGCAGGCTGTCCTGAATCCGCATGGAGGGATCCAGAGAGCCCTCAGGGTTTTGAAATATCACCTGCACGCGGCGGTGATATGTCTTGCGCTGTCTGCGGTCAAAGGCAGCCACATCCTCTCCCTCGAAGCAGATGCGTCCGCTGGTGGGTTTGAGCACCTGGGTAATCATACGGGACAGAGTCGTTTTCCCACAGCCGCTGTTGCCCACCAGCCCAAAGGTCTTTCCACGCTCCAGGGCGAAGCTCACTTCATCAACTGCCCGGATGGTGTGAGTCCGAAACACACCGCTGGAAAAGACCCTGCTGACCTTTTCCAGTTCCAGCACTTTACTCATAGAGAAAGCACCTCACCTTCCCGCCCTCAGGCAGCGTATAATCTTCCGGCTTTTCCCGGCTGCACCGCTCTCCCGCCTGGCGGCAGCGGGGATAGAAGGGGCAGCCAGTATGCTCCATTCTCTCGGGATCCGGGGGCGGTATGGGTATCATCCCTTTGCTGGGCAGGGAGTGGATCAGCCCTGCCGTATAAGGGTGCCTGGGCCGTTCCATCACTTCCTCCGCTGTCCCCTGTTCAATAATCTGCCCCATGTAGAGTACCCGGATATCATCACACAGTCGTCGGGCCAGTGACAGATCATGGGTGATCACGATCATGCTGCAGTGATGCTCGGTATAAATCTGGCGCAAAACGGAATATACCTGATTGCGGATGACCGCATCCAGTCCCTTTGTAGGTTCGTCGGCAATGACCCAGCCCGGACGGCAGGCCAGACCCAAGGCGGAAACCAGCCGCTGATTCATGCCTCCGCTCATTTGAAACGGATACTGCGTCAGGATGCGTTCCGGCTCTTCAAAACCGAATCGGCGCAGCAGGTCTGCCGCCTGCTTTTTCGCCTCTCTCCGGTTTCGCCGGCCGTGAGTGGTAATAGCCTCGGTGAGCTGGCGGCTCAGCTTCATCACCGGGTCCAAAGACGCATTGGGATTCTGGGGGATCAGCCCGATGGCCGCGCCCCGGAGCTTGCGCAGTTTCCGCAGCGGCATAGAGTAGAGCTCCTCCTGTCCGAAGAAGCATCTGCCTGTTACCCGGGCCGTGTTTGGCAGCAGCCGCAGCAGAGACATTCCCATGACGCTCTTTCCGCTGCCGCTCTCCCCAATAACCCCGGAGATGCGCCCGGCCCGAAAGGTTGTGGACAAGTCCCGGACGGCATATACCGGCCCTTGGGCGGTATCAAAGCACACCGACAGGTTTTGGATTTCAATATCAGGTACCATGCTCACAGCTCCTTTACGGAATCCTGTTTTACGTCCAGCCTGTCCCGCAGCAGGTCACCCAACAAATTGACTGACAGCGTGAGCAGGATAATGCAGATACCCGGTGCCCAAAGCAGATGAGGCGCACTGCGGAAATAGCGGCGGGCGGTTCCGCTGACCATCTCGCCCCAGTCAGGCGTAGGCGGCTGAATGCCCAGACCGAGATAGCTCAGACCTGCCACAGACAGGACCACCCGCCCGATCCGGGTGGTAAACAGAATGATGATGTTGGTGCGGATATTGGGCAGCACATGGCGGAGAATGATGCGCAGGTGCCCCGCGCCCAGACATCGCATGCTTTCCACGTACAGCTCGCTTTTGACCTTCAGAACCTCTCCCCGCACCAGGCGGGAGAAGCCGACCCAGGAAGTAATGACCAGGGCCAGAATGATGCTTTTGCTTCCCCGTTCCATAACCCCTACCAGAGCGATCATCAGCACCATACCGGGCAGACCCTGAAATACGTTGGAGATCGCGGTGATCACGCCATCCACGATCCCGCCACAGTAACCTGCGGCCACGCCAACCACCAATCCCACACACATGGAACAGGCAGTCGCCACCACAGCTAAAAGCAGAGACGCTCTGCCGCCATAGATGACGCGGCTGAGCACATCGCGGCCCAGGGCGTCGGTACCCAAAGGATGGGCCCAGCAGGGTGGCAGAAGCCGGAGTTCCATATGTACCTCCAGAGGATCATAGGGGGCCAGCCATGGGGCAAAAATGGTCATCAGGACAATAGCCGCCAGAATGAAACAGACGGCTGCAAGCTGAATATTCTGCTTCTTTCGCCTTGTCATGCGGTTCCCCCCTGCAGACGGATCTTCGGATTGACCGCCAGGTAAAGCAGGTCAATGGCCAGCGTGATGAGCACAAAGGTTGTTCCGGTAATGAGTACATATCCCTGGATCACAGGGTAGTCCCGGTTTTGAATGGAAGAGAGTACATAGCTGCCCAGGCCGGGGATGGCAAAGATATTCTCAATGATGGTACTTCCGCCCAGGATCCCCCCAAAATAGTTGCCGATCAGCGTAATGATGGGCACCAGGGAGTTACGGAAGGCGTGCCCCACCATCACCGCCCGCTGAGACAGGCCCTTGGCGTTTGCCACCACGATATACTGTTCTCCAAGCTGAGCAAGGATGTTCCCGCGGGTAAACCGGGAGGTGGAACCCACATTTGCCGCAGACAGGGCCACCGCGGGCAATACCAGGGAGGCCAGCCCCCGATCCAGACCGCTGGTGGGCAGCAGGTGAAGCCATTCCGCAAACACAGTGATCAGGAACAAGGCCAGCCAGAAGCCGGGGACTGACAGCAACAGGGTAGACAGCCCCTTGAGCACGGTATCCAGCCATGTGCCGTGACAAGCTGCCATGAGCACACCGCCTCCCACACCAAAGACCACAGCCACCAGCATGGCGGCCAGGGAAACCTTTAACGTAATGGGCAGGCGGGTCAGCAGCTCACTGGCAATGTCCTTGTTTCCAATGTAGGATCGGCCCAGGTCTCCGTGCAGCACGTTGTTCAGCCAGTCCAGATACTGCGCCGGCAGGGATTGATCCAATCCCAGCTCAGCACGCATGGCCGCCCGATCTTCCTCCGTGGGGAATTCAATGCCGATGCGGAACAGCGCGTCATCCACAGGGTCGCCAGGCGCAATACGCCCCAGCAGGAAGGCTGCCAGCGAAATGCCCAGCAGAACCGGGATCAGTACCAGCAGTCTGCGTCCGATATAGGTTAGGATTGCCATGATCCACCGCCTTTTGAAAACATGGTTGGTATGGAAAACAAGCCTCCGTCTTGCGGCGGAGGCTTGTTTTCGAATATTTGGATCACTCGGCCCAGCAGACCTGGGTGAAGCCGGTAAGTCCGTACACGGTGGCCTGATAGCCGGTGATAGAGCTGGAAGATGCCACCACCTCCTGAGAGTACAGCACGGGAATGTTGGGGAAATCTTCGGCGGAGATCTCCTGGAGCTCCCGATAGATCTCAGTCAGCCGGTCTGCATCCAGGCAGACGGCCGCCTCTTCAATGAGTTCATCCACATGGTCGTTGTGATAGCCCAGACCATAGCTGATATTGGTGCCGCCCTCTGTATACATGAAGCCCTTGAACAGGGAGAAGGGATTGGCGGAGGGCAGTCCCTGAATCTTCAGGCACAGGTTATAATTCCCCGCCTCCATTTCCTCCTTGCAGGGGCCCCAGTCCATCTGCTGGATGCTGACCTTGATGTTGGTGCCCTCAATATTCTCCAGCAGGGCCTGGATATACTCGGCTTCTTCCTGATAAGGGTAGCGGTTGGCGTCCACGCCAGGCAGCAGGAACAGCAGTTCCACCTCCTGGTCGCCCACCACCTGACGGATCAGTTCAGCGCCTTTTTCCGGATCGTGCTGTACAGGCTGCTCCTCATAGAAGGCGGAAGTGTAATTTAAGAATCCGCCGGCGGCAATGCCGTAGCCGTTATAGAAGCTGTCGATGATGGTCTGGCGGTCCAGCAGCAGGGACAAACCCTCCCGCATACGCACATCGTTGAAGGGGAACGCACCGCCGTTCACATTGAGAAAATGGGTAATGCCGGAATCGCCCACAGACACATTGTAGGCCGGGTCGCCGTCGATCTCCGCGGCCTGAGAGGGCGAGATGGCGCCCAGATCACACAGGCCCTGAACCTCACCGGCCCGCAGGGCGGTATAGCGGGTCTCGGCATCGGGAATGACCTTGAAGCGGAAGGTCTGGGCGATGCCCGGGGTACCCCAATAGTTGTCATTACGTTCGATCACACAGTATTGACCAAGCACGTTTTCTGTTACCACATAGGGGCCGGTGCCAATGGGGAATCCGCTGAAGGTGCCGTCCTCGGCAAAGCAGGAGGGCTCAAAGATGGCAGAGCCGTAGTTAACCATGGTATAGTCCAGCAGCGGCTGCCCCTCAGCCAGGGTAAGCACTACGGTGTAGTCATCGGTCTTTTCGTAGGAGAGCAGGCCGGGATAGATTGTATCAATGTTCATACCGTAAAAAGAGGACTCAAAAGGCCCCTTCTTCATGCGGTCAAAGTTGGCCAGCACGATGTCGGCATTGAACGGGGTGCCGTTGGAGAATGTAACTCCCTCCCGCAGGTGGAACGTCCAGACGGTGGAGTCCTCATTGTGCTCCCATTCGGTGGACAGCGCGGGAGCGGGTTTTCCGTGTTCGTCCTTTGTGATCAGAGGCTCCCATACCCCCAGGGACATGGAGGCGTAGTAAGCGTCCTGCTCTCCAGGACACTGATCACGAGATGCCGCAAAGACGATTTCTCGGGTCTGATCCACCGTGGCGGCAGACGATTGGGATGGGGCGGGGGCGCCGGGGGTTTCCTCCGACGTGGGCGTTCCCCCGCAGGCAGCCAAGGACAGGGCAAGGACAGCGCCCAGCAATGCGGATAACAACTGCTTTTTCTTCATTTCGTTCTCCCTTTCTTCCATGATAAGCTCTATGGAAACGCACAGCGTACCTGTGCAGTATTCTCGGACAAATGGGACTCACTCCTGCAGCCCCAGTTGGAACAGGGCATTGGACCAGGTACCGCAGGCTTCCTGCAGCCGGCGGCGAACCTCAGCGGGCACTTCCCGGCGATGGGGGGTGTGTCCCAATTCTTCCGCCAGATTCCGCACCAGTTCCAGATCCGCAGCGGTCTCCGGCTCCAGCCGCAGCAGCCGGTAGTGGCAGTCGTATAAGTCCCCCCGGTGAGCGGCCCTGGAGCGGGTTTCCTCCCGACGGAGCGGCGCATTGACAAAAGGCGAGATCCGCTGAACCGGCTCCAGATCAACTTGGTAGAGAACATTCCTCCAGGAACCAAAGCGTCGGATCAGGGGTGTGCGCAATTCCTCCGCTATCTCACTGCGCAGAGGTGCCCGATTGAGCTTCTGCGCAATGGCTCGGAGCTGTCCAAGGCGCTGACGATCCTCTTCCTTCAAGTCATCCGCTTTCCACAGGCTATCGGCAACCGCCTGCTCCACACCAGCCGCCGCCAATACCTGGCCCCAGGTCTGGTACCGTTTGTGCAGTGTCCGGCATACCTCCGGCAGTTCCGAGGGATGGGGAATCCGTCCCAGCCTCTCCGCTGCTTCCCGCACCCGGGAGAGCATCTGCATGACTTCCTGCTCTTTCCGGGCCGCCTCCTCACAGGACAGGCCCCCACGGCCCGCCGCCCGGCTCAGGCCCGCTGCCCGCAGCGTTCCCGGCCAGTTCCGGAACCGGCTGCGCAGATACTGCCGCAAAAGCCAGTGAACCTCTCCCTGGGCTGGGGAGTGATCCAGTCGCCGCGCTGTCACACGCAGCAGCTCCAGCAGTTCATCATCGGTGAAAGCGGCACAGAGTTCCGCTCCCTCCGGGCTGTCCATGGAGCAGCAGACACACAGAGCCTCATCTTCCACGCTCAGGGGCTCGTCCTTCAAGAGAATATCCATCAGCTGTGCTTTCTGCTCATCTATCCTTTTGTTTTCCTCCACAAACGATCCCCCTCTCCACAAAAAACGACTGTGGACATGATATCCACAGCCGTTTCTCTGTGCGCACAGCGAACGGGCGCAGCGTCCCGCACCCGTCCCTCTTCTTTTTGTAGGTCTTCTGACTCGCGCTTGGGGCAGCTCTCTGCCTTCGCCGGTCTGCTCTGCCTTCTCAGGGTACGTCCCCAATGGCGAACTTTCGTTGACGAGCAGCGGACATCACGCTTACAGCGGCGGTTACCGTCCGGGATTCTCACCCGATTCCCTTGTTCAGCCCCTCGCTTCTGTGAGGAGCCACAAAAAGTTAAATTGTAATAGAAAATGTGCGATCTTCCCATTTTGGAAAGACCGCACTTACATAAAAACAGTCTACGACTTCCAAAAGGCGCCATGGGTGTACATGGATGTACGATCACTGCCGGCTGACGTCTTCCGACGAATACGGCCTCCGCGCCGGATTCCCACCGGCTTATGATAAAGAGCACCTGTTCGGAAACAAGTTTCTCATCGTATCTGTCCTGTATTGAATTTTCGCTTCATTATACCGCAATCCTCTGTGCAATGCAAGTGCATAATAATTCTTATGGAAAATGGTATGGCAAAGTTACTGAAAAGCCAATATGATCCACGCCGCGGAGGTCTAAGAGAAAAGGCTGAAGTTGAGAACAGCTTTGATATTCCTGACTAATAGTTTCATCAAAAATAGAGAAAGTACCCTGGACATATCGCTTTCTTTTTGCAGGAAAAGTTATACATGTCAGCAAAAGAACAGTGAATTGTGAATGGGTCAACTAAATTGGGTAGATAACATTTCTGTGAGAAAATATGAGTCGTTTACACTATAAGAAAAGGAGGATACGGCTCATGGTTGATTTTTCGCAGCGGTTGAAAAGGGTGAGGATGGACCGTCACATGACACAGGCGCAAGTGGCCAAGAAAATCGGCGTCACTGCCAGCATGGTATCCTCCTATGAAACAGACATTCGTCTGCCATCCTATGATGTGATGATCCGCATCGCCGACCTGTTCGGGGTGTCGGTGGATTATCTGTTGGGCCGGGACAACAAGCGGTTGGTGGATCTTTCCCGCCTGACAGATGAAGAAGCAGCGGTGGTGTGTGGGATGATCAGTCTGCTGGAGCAGAAAAAAGGGGAGTAAACCGCTCAGAATAAGCCAACAGGACAGGTGAGAGGATATCTCGCCTGTCTTTTTTGTTGAAATCCGGGCGCCGGCTGCGTATAGGAAAGATATACGAAATCAAGGAGGCGTCTGTTGATGAAGACATATACGCTTTACACCTGTGCCGGTCAGCTGCAGCTCCACCAGGGCCGGAAAGGAGTCCAGGTTCCCGTGGTAGTTCTCAACCGCCGGGAGCAGGTTATGGAGCCTGCGGAACTGATCCTCTGGAGCCGCCTGTGCTGGCGTTTCCGGGATCGGGAACAGCTCCGGCGGGATTTTGAGACAGCTGCTGAACAGCTTACGCTGCCGGATGAAGAGAAGGGCGCATTTGATGGCCTGCTTTGTCGCCTTATGACCAGGGGGCTGGTCATGGCCGGAGAAGGGGATTCCCAGGTGGACGCCCTCTATGACCTGCTGTGCAACCTCTATGTGACCCCCATAGACAACAGCTTTTTCGGCCGGCTGACGTCCTACGCCCGGCTTGCGTCGGCGCATCGGGTGCCTGCGGCGTCGGCGAAGAGGCTGCTGAGGAAAGACCGCCCCACCGAGCAGGAACGGCGTATCCTGGCCCTTACCCGGCAGGCCATGCTGTCTACTGCGGAGTTGGTCAAATGTGAAGAGGCGGATGCCCGGGATGTCTCAGACAGCGGAAAGCTGCTGGATGCACTCTATTATGATGACGCTACCACCTGTTACAACATTGCCCACCTGATGCGGCAGAGTCCCAAGAGGGACGCGGTGGTACTGGCGGTCTCCAACCTGTATCTGCGCAAGCAGATCCTCTTTCAGAGGGTGTGTCTATGAGGGCTGCGCTGAGTGCTTGGCCGCCCCCGCTGCTGCGCCGGTGGGTTCTTACCATTGCTGCGGGGGTGGGTTTTCTCCTGGTCGGGGTCGCGGTGTGGCTGGCGGCCGGGGATCGGATGATGTTGATTCTGAGCAGCACGGCGTTCCTTCTCGCACTGGTTCGAGCTGTCCTACTCTTTCGCTGTTTTACACTGGAGGATTATGCAGTGGTGGAGGGTGTGTGCATTCAGGTTACGGTACTGCCCCTGCAGAAGTGCAGAAAAGTTCGGCTCCTGGATGAGGAGGATCATGAACACTCGCTGCTGGTGGGGAAACAGTACCGGCTCCGGGTCGGTGTCCGCTACCGCTTTTACTTCCAGCGTCAGAGCGGAGCACAGCTTCCGGGCACGTGGCTTGCCTCCAGCCTCGCGGCAGGGGAGCTGCTGGGGGTTGAGGAGCTGGGTGAGACAGAAAAAGAGGAAAAAGCGAAGAAACCGTGAACTCCGGCCCCTTTTTATATAAGTAGAAGGAGGCGAAAAGCTTTGTATAAGCCCAGAACGGTGGAACAGTACAAGCTCATGGAGTTTATCCGAGAAGAGTTTCAGGTGGAGTGCTTCCTGATCGCTCCTGTCTCCCGCAACTGTCTGATGATCGAGGACGTTGTAGGCAGCCGTATGGCTTTCCAGTGGACGGATGGCCTCATCTGGGAAGCGCCGCTTCCCGTCCCGGCTACCACAGAGGAATGTCGGGCATTTCTCCAGTCGTTCTGTGTTGAATCCAACTACCCATATCTGACAGGACTGGATGAACTGACGGATTGGTGGCTCAATACGCCCAACCCCTTGACCCATCAGCAGGCATTGAATCTGCCGGATGACCTCTACCGGCGCTATCTCACTTGCGAGCGGATGCTGGATTTGGAGGATGTCCTCGCGCTGGTCATGGGCGAGCGGGTCACGCCGGAACAGCTTCTGGATCTGAGGCTCTGGTTCTTTGACGGTCACAGCAGGGGCAACTGGCTGGGATCGGTGGGCCTCGATGGCCTGGGGGAGAAGTATGAGCTGGTGTTCAACTGGAACACGCCGGCAGAGATGCGGTATCCGTTCTATCTGTCGGAATCGGCGTCATAGCGCCTGCCAACAATTTGACAGTTGACTGCGCCTTGCGGAATACTATATATTGATATATAATGCTTGACAACATCAATATATTGTGATACCATCCAGGTGTAATTGATTGTTGTGCGTGTCCTTCGAGACGGCAGACCACCTGGTTTGTCCTGCGGGAGAGTTCCTGCATTGCACATGTTGTTAAGTTTGTATGCAAGCGCCAGTAGTACGACTGCGCCCATCGGGCGGGCAGTTGGATTGCTGGCGCTTTTTATATATAGAATACAGCCGCAAGGCAGAAAGGAGTGGAATGAGTTTTATCCATGTCGTCGGGCGTGTGGCCGCGGAACTGGAACTCAAGGTAAGCCACAAAGGAACCCTCTATGTCCGTTTTGCCCTGGAGGAACAGCTCGGAAACGGGCGCATCCAAAGCTATCAGGTATGGGCATACGGTTGGGACGCGGAGCATCTGGCCAAGTGGAAGGTCGGGGCAGGCACTATGCTGGAGGTAAACGGAACCCTTCTTGCCGAAGAATATACGGCAAAGGACGGCTATACCCCCAGGGTGCGGCTCAAGGTCATCTACAAAGACGGAGGCCCGTTGTCTTGGGCGAACCCCGGAACGGCGATGAGGAAGACCCCGACAACCCCTGCGGCAGACCCCAACATCGGGGCGCCTCTCCCAGGAGAGCCGCCTATTGACGGAGAGCGGGAGCCGCTGCCGGACTGAGTTCCGGCCAAAAGGGACTGTGCCATGTTTTCAGGAAGAACTGGAGACAGGCACAGTCCTTTTTTGTTTTTTCAAGAAGTACAGAAAGGACGATCATGTATGAAATTCCATGAAAGGCTTTGGTGCAGCATCTCGTTTCTCGTGGGAGCAGCAATGGCTGTCATGGCCCTGGTGCTTGACCCTTGGAGAACCCGGCTGTTGACCGTGATCTTCGCAGTTTGGTGCATCTGGCTTGCTTCTGAGCTGCTCCGTCCGCGTATCCGCGCCCGGGAAAAGCGTGCATATGCCGGGTATCGAAACCGCGGCGGCGCAAGCCGGTTGGGACAGCAGACGGAGGAGGTGCTGGTGCGGCATGTAAACTACCGCATCTCAGCCTACCTTCACTCCGTGTTCCCAGAGGCAAAGTGGGAGTGGGAGACACAGTTTCCCGCACGGCTGATGCTGCATGGAGGCGAGGGTCTGATCCGCATCCAAGGCGTACCGGACTACAACTACGCACAGGTTCAGCTGGATCCCGGTGGAAAAATCCAATGCGCCCTGGTTCGCATCGACCCGTTTCCGCTGCAGGCAGAGCATGAAGAGCCACAGCAGCCTGCGCAGGGGGAAACCCTGGATCCCCAGGTGTGGTTTGAAGTGCAGGGCCGCAAGGTGCTGGAGGAGGTCATTGCCGACCTCAGCTCCCGGGGGCACAACAGCCTGACCATGAACGAGGATGGCAGTGTCACCGTGGAGAGCGACGAGGGTGAGCAGATGGTTGCGGCCTTTCCGTCTTTCCCCCAGCGTGTCTACTGGCAGCAGATGCTCCGTGTACTGGAACGGGCCGGTTATGCCGCCGGAGAGGACGGCGACGCCATCACCGTGACATGGTGATCGGAGCGGAAAGAAGGTGACAAAAACATGAAGTTAGGTTTGACCTTGGAGCAGCTGGGGCAGGAACTGGTTTGCCAAAGCGAGGTCAAGCAGGACTATCTGGTGAGCTCCGACAAAATGAGGATGGAAACCTACGGCGGCCTGCCGATCCTCCGTGTGCTCGACAGCGCGGGAGGGGACTGCATGGAGCCGCTGGAGCTTAATAGTACCGCCCACAAACAGTTGGGCGGCTACCTGCGCATCCCGGCGCACTACTATGAGCGGATGCTCAAGGAGCGCCCGGAACTGCTGGCTTATAACGTGAACAGCTGGCTCAGCCGTGCTCAGGAGGTAAAGCTGTTGCGCACACTGGATGGCACTGCCCGGGCTATGCTGAGCAACCGGTATTGGTGCGTGGATCACTTGGAACTGCTCCAGGCGGCCGTGCCGGTCATCGGGAATATGCTCGGTGTGTCGGTAGTGAGCTGTGGGCTGACGGAGACACACATGTACATCAAGGCTGTCAGTGAACGGCTCCAGGATGAGGTTGTCCCCGGAGATGCGGTACAGTATGGGATCAGCATTACCAACAGCGAGGTTGGAATGGGTGCAATTACAATCCAGCCCCTGCTCTACCGGCTCATATGTACAAACGGCATGGTGGTCGGTGAGCATTTGGGGACGGGTGTGCGCCGGGTTCATAAGGGAACCCAGCTCATACTCCCTGGTGGATTCTGCGCCTATAACTCGCCTGGAATCTCACATAACAGGCAGTTTGTGGAACAGTTTCAGGAGGCGCTGAAAGAGGCGATCCAGGGGGCAAAATTTGGAGAGCTCATGGAGCGGATGAGTTTGGCGACCCAGGCGGTTATCCAGGCACAGGATCTGACGCTGCTTCTCCAAAAAATCGGCAGTGTCTTTGGGCTGCGGGAAGTGGAACAGGACTGTGTGCTTAACCATCTTTTGGCGAGCCAGGACATGACACTCTACGGCCTGGCCAATGCGGTGACGCGCTATGCCCAGGATGTTGCCAGTTATGACAGAGCGACCCAACTGGAAGCTGTGGGCTATGACCTCATGACCATGCCCCGGCGACAGTGGGAACATTTCAATGAAATTGCGGCGCCAGCGGCAGCCGCGTAAATTTAGGAGGAAAAGAACATGTATAATCAGAGCAATTTGGCAGTTGTGGAGCAGCAGGAGCAAGCCCTTGCCTTCCGGTTTCCGGATGTCTCCCTTTCTGCGGACTTCTCTCAGGAGGAGCTGCAGGACGATACAGATGGTATTCGCCTGACCTTCCCCCGGGCCAAGATCCCCGGCGGCGGTTCGATCCTGTTTGAGCTGCCTGGTGAGGACGCCTCCAAGCCGAAGTATGAGGAGTCCATTCGGGGTGTTATCCTGTACCATCACCTGGCCAACGGCTACTGGGTGGGCGAACCCAGCGATGAGGACAAGTCGCCGCTGTGTACCTCCATGGACGGGAAAATGGGCCACGGCGATCCCGGGGGACTGTGCGCCAGGTGTCAGCTCAACACCTTCGGCAGTGCTGAGGACGGGCGCGGCAAGGCTTGCAAGAACCAGCGGTATCTGTACCTGCTCCGTGACGGGGAGTTTATGCCCCTGGAGCTGCACCTGCCGCCCACGAGCCTGCAGCCCTTCAACAAATTCATGAATGCCGCTTTCCTGTACAGGAACCGGGCCAGCTACGGAAGCGTGGTAGAGCTCAGCCTGCACCGGGAGGATAGACCGTCCCCTCACGCTGTGGTGGATTTCCGAAAGCTCTACGACTTCACAGGTGCGGATCTGGCGAAGGCCAAGGCGTTCTCCAACGCCTTCCGCGTCCAGGTCAAAGCGATGCTGGAGGAGCGCGTCCAAGCGATCATATCCCAGCAGGACGATGGGGTGGACTATGCCGGCTTCGATAAGAAAACCCGCGGCAGCAGCTTTGTTGTTGAGACAGGCTCCGCCGTGGATGGGGAACGGGAGGAACTCCCGCTCTAAGCGGGCTGCATCGCACCCCCGGAAATTTTACCGGGGGTGCCCGAAAAAGGCGGTGGGGATATGTTGGAAGCGCCACTGACCCAAGAGGAGCGGCGCTTTGCCGCCGACAATCACCGGCTCATCCACGCCTATCTGCTGCGCAGAGGTGTACCGGAAGAGGACTACTATGGCGCCGCCGCGCTGGGCTACCTGGATGCGGTGCGGCGGTATCTGTCAGAACCAATGCTGCGGAGGCACGCCTTTGCCACCATAGCCAACCGGGCCATGCGGCGCTGTGTTTCCCACGCTATGCGCGCCAGGTATGGCCGGCGGCACCAGCTCCAGACAGTCAGCCTGGACACCGGAGGAACAGATGGCGGACCGCTGTCTGCGCTGGGGGATCTCCGGGCAGATGAGAAGCTGGAGGAGGTGCTGCTTCTGCATGCACTTGCCGAAAAGCTGCCTCAGCAGCAGTATGAACTGGTTCTGCTGCGTCTGAGCGGATACAGTGTACGGGAGATCGCCGCGGCGAAGAACATCAGTGAAAAGAGGGTGCGCACGCAGCTGCGCAAGGCCAGAGGGCTGTTTGACCAGCTGCGTGCGGCTCCGTCATCAAGAATGGAGGCGCTATCATGAATCCAAATAAAAAAATGGTACATCTTCAGGGCACCGTTGTTATGCCGGTCACCGTTGGCAGCCGCGCGGTGCTGCTCACCGGCGGGAAGGTCATCCTGACCTCTATGGTTGTGGCAATCCACACCGTGACGGATCAGGAGGTGCGCTTTGAAACGCTCAATACCAATTACTGCATTTCCATGTGTCCCTTTCCGTGGGCAGGGAGTGCTGTGCCCGCCATGAGCATGGCCGCCTGACAGAATGAAAACCGGACGCCTGTATCTGGGGCGTAACAGTACCCGCCGGGGTGGAGAGTGATCTCCATCCCGGCGTTTTAAACGATAAGTGTAAGGAGTGAGACAAATGGCCGTTGAAGAACTTGTGCTCCGAAAACTTCGGCCTAAAGACGTTGTACCGTTCCAGTGCAGTCAGTGCGGTGCCTGCTGCCGGAACCTGCGTGGACAACTCATGCTGGAAAGCCTGGATGCCTACCGTCTCGCCAATTATTTCCGTGCGCATGGCTGCCCGGATATGGAGATGGTGGATGTGATTGATGCATACACCGATCCCAGCCTGCTGCCGGGCAATTACCCCATCTTTTTAGTGCGGGTCCAGGGCCCGGATGACGCCTGCGTGTTTCTGAAGGAGGGCGCCTGCTCCGTGTATGCAGCACGGCCCCGTGCTTGCCGGCTCTACCCCTTCACGGTGGATGCGGGAGAGCGGGGTCAGGACTTTTCCTGGTATCAGTGCCTGGAGCGCCCGTTCCATTTCACCGGGGGAACGGTGCTGGTTAAGGACTGGTTCTACCGAAACTTTTCTAAGGAGGACAGAGCATTCATGCTGCGGGAGTGGAAGATCCTGCCTCAGATTGGGAAGTTGCTTCGGAATCTGGACGACCACCAGCTGAACGACGCACACCGGGAGGTCATCCTGCTGCAGTACAGCTTCTTTGATCAGGAAATGCCATTTCTGCCTCAGTACGACAGAAACGCAGCTGAGCTGCTGCGCAGGCTCCGTCGGCTGAATGACGGAGCAGGGGATGGGACGACATAAATGGATGGCTAAAGTTGGCCGTTATGATGTCTGGCCTTATGGGCCGCGGGCACCAAGTGGAGCCGGTTCGAGCAAAATGCTGCGTGGAACCCGGAACAAGCATGAAGAAAGGAAAAAATGTATATGAAGATTCTTGAATTTTGCCGCCAGAAGACAGCAAGCTGGGAAGGCGTGATTTTTTCAGGGTGACGATGGCAAAGTTTACATTACCAACGGCCTGGCGGTCTGGGATGACTCGGAGAAGCGCCGGGCAAGCCTGGAGAAGATGGAGCACATCGACCTGGGCCTGGTGTGCGAGCGGCTGCGCAGTTATCAGCTGAATCATACGCTTTTGGAGATGCTCCAAGCGCTGGGGGGCACCCAGGATCCGGTTGACCGGGATTATCTGGCCCGTCCTCTGCTCAAGGAGCTGACCTATGAGATCTCCGCTGAGAAGGGGATCAAGATCAGCAGCAGCGGCGGGATTGTCGCCCAGGCGGCGGCGCCTTCGCCTCTGCTCAACAAGAAGGCGCTGTTGGAACAGTATCAGCGGGTTTTGACAACGGCAAAATTACGCAGGGCGTGTATCTGTTACGTGAACCACCTGCGCCGGACTATCACGAAGGAGTGGAAGGACTATCTGGCCGTTGTAAAGGAACGCAGAGACCTGTTTGAGAAACTACTCGACCAGGCCCAGCTGCTCCAGTTACGGGGTATCCACATGGGATACCGGGATGACGCCCAGCTGAAGAAATGGAATGAGCTGTGCCAGAGGTACGAATATATTGGCCGGCGCAACAGCCCTGTTACCCGGATGGAGCATGCCGCCGATAGCCTCTCGGAGTGGGAACAGGAATTTCAGGCGAATCCCACGCTGGGCGGGCGTGCATGCAAGGTGTATCTGTAAAACAACGGTGCGGCGCTTGCTGCGCATGGGAGAAGAAACCGCGGGCGGGGACATATGAGAGGTCCCGCGCCTGCGGTTTTATGCCCAAGGGCGACATTTTAACTGCCCCGTATGCTATGAAATACGAAATAGAAGGGAGACGGAACATGAGTCAGATTCAGGAGCGGATCGCCAAGCTGCTGGCCTTGTCAGATAGTCCAAACGAGCATGAAGCCCAGGCGGCGCTGTTGAAGGCAAGGGAATTGATGGCGGAATATAAGCTCAGGCCGGAGGAGATCCAGGCGACGGGAAAGGCCAAAGTCATCGTGAAAACGGTGGGAATCACCTGTACGGCCATGACGGACAGTTGGGTATTCGATCTTTCCGCGATCATAGCCGGACGGTATTGCTGTAAGGCCTATCGAAACCGCCGCCATAATGGTAAGAAGATGGAGATCGGATTTGCCGGCCTGGAGGATGACTATGAAATCTGCCGGCGTATTTTTCTCTATGCCTATGATTGCATCAAGAGCAGATGCAGGGAGATCAAAAGTGAAAACCGTGCCAAAGGCATATCCGGCAGTGTCATCCGCGAGATGTGCAACGCCTATGGGCAGGGGTTTGTGGATGGACTGTGCAGCGCCTTTCAAAAACAGCAAGAGGAGCATCAGGAATGGGGACTGGTTATGGCGGTGCCCCAGGCAGTCAATGACGCCACATCCCACCATAAGCGTGCGACGGCGCTGAGAAGGGCGCGAACAGATGGATGGCGGATGGCCTATGCCCGGGCGGGCTACAAGGATGGGACGGAATTTGACGTAGATCATCGCCTTGCACCCGCACAGGATGCTGGGTATCCGGACAGACAGCGAGGAGCAGCTGCTATGGGTTAGCTATCCTGATGGAGCGGAGATCGTCCTTCTCCTGTGCTCCGGGCAGAACAACTACTACCTGGTGCCCAAGGTGCGGCGCCCGGGGGAGGATGCCTTCTCGGAGTTGACAGAGTATATCACACAAATCTTCCTGCGCTGGCTGAGCTTCGATATCCAAGGGGTACGGTACATGCTGGAGATCCAAGTGACGGGATAATCCGGCTTATGTCAAAACAAGATGCCCGGACTGGATTAGATCATGTGCAGGCGTCATCAATACATTGATATGGAGGATAAGAAATGAGCCATTTTTCAGTTTTGGCAGTGGTAAATGTGGGCGGCACATCTGCCAGTGGAGAGGAGCACAGGGAAGAGCTGTTCAACAGAACGGACGAAAAACTGGCCGACATGATGGCCCCCTATGATGAAAACACATGTGACCCGAACTGCCTGGAGTTTGTCAACTGTATGGAAGAGATCTGTAAGGACTATGAAACGGGGACAGAGGACTGTATAAAGACACCGGATGGCCGGATCCTTGCCCTGTTTGATAGGGAGCTCTACGGCAGATTTGCGATCAGTGAGGAAGTGGTTGTACAGTGCAGTTCTGGCCAGCTTCACCATCCCAGGCGGAGCAAGAAGGCAAAAAAGTACCAGGCGCTGCTCCATTACCCGTTGAAAAAGCGGTTTCCCAGTCTGGAGGCCTACGCAGTGGACTGCGGCTTCAGCTATGATGCAGCCAGCGGCGGCTATGGCTACTACCAAAATTCGGCTGCCAAATGGGACTGGTACGAGGTCGGCGGACGCTGGGAGTACCGATTCCTGGTGAAAGAGGATTGCCCGAGCGACATCGACCGAAGATATACCGGGTTGCAGAAGGAATGTGAAGCTCCTCCGGCTCCGGCGGGATACCGCTGGACTTGCGGCGCCCGGAAAAAAGACATCCAATGGGAGATGATGAAAGAGCTTGCCGTTGCGGAAGGAAAGGCCCGGTATGCCTGTTATAAGACCTGGTTTGAGCAGGGGGAGATCACGGACTGCGACTATCCCCTGTACCACATCACAGAAGAAGGAGTTCGGGACTGGGACGAACTGGTCTACGTAAAAGGAGAGACCCTGGATGAATATTTGACCCGTACCGGACTGTCTGCAATGGACAGCTATCGCTGCAGCTTCTATTCTGTGTTAACAGAGGACGGCTGGGCAAGCCGTGGCGAAATGGGCTGGTTCGGCATCAGCGACGACAACATGGAGGAACGGGAGTGGCATGACCAGCTTCAGATGTTCCTTAAAAATGCACCCGATGAAGCCATGCTGTTAAGTGTGGACTGCCATACTTAAAAGATGATGGATGACTATGGCGGAAACATGACCTGCCAGGAAATCACCCGGCAGACAGCCAGCGCCCTGCTCTCCAGCTGCGACACAGCCGGCAGAAACTACCGGCCACTGGGACGCTTTTACCTGAGGGAGGGGAGGCGGTTCATCGGCATCGACAACAGCACCGGAAATGCCTGGACAGAGGAGTTCCCGGACTTGAAGCTCTGCATCGCATGGCTGAAAGGACAGGAGGAGCTTCCATCCTGACGAAAGAAGAAGTGCGTAACATGAACAGGCCTCAACGGCGGCAGCGGAATGGACAGGCTGCCGGCAGGGCCGCGGGATAGAGTATCCCCTGCCTGCTCGTGCGGGCAGGGGGTAAAACAAGGAGGTCAACAGTGAAAGACAATCAAGTAAACCATTTTTATGAGCCGGGATGTACCAGTTGTGATTTTCTGAAGGAACAGGGCGCATTCCCTTGCGAGACCCGATACTGTACCAATTTCCCCCGGAAACGGGCAAAACGGTTTCGGAGCAGAGATCCGATACTCAAAGCGCCGGCGTGGTGCCCCAAGCGGAATAATCCCCCGATTCTTCGGGTGTATGGATTCCTGGACTCCTTCAGCTGGCGTATGGAGGCTCTGGCGCTGCCCTCTCCCCTGGATTCTCCTCCCGAATATACATACCCCAACCGCTGCCATTACAAGATCCGGGTAGAGAAGCGCACCGGCAGTACGGCAAAGGACTTCTACAGCGCAGTCAAAAAAGGAGAAGCTGTGGAGAGTTTGCTGGAAGTTGCCGTGGAGGACGGGGAGGTCATTGAAATTGATTCCGGACTCAAATCGTTCTACTTTCAATACCTTGGGATGGACGTTATCTCCAGAGTGCCGTTCTTTGAACAGATTGAGCGGCGCAAGCCGCCTAAGCCTGGAACGGATAACACCGGGACCGGGAAAGGCTGAACGGCGGAATATGCGGGTAGACCAGGCGCCCTTCGCGTCCTATAAAGACTTTGACCCAGGGGGTACAATTTGCTATAATCCGAGTAGAATAAGAAACAAGGAGTGATGGCGTAATGAGCAAGCTGTCATTTAAGGCGTTTTGCATTGAGCATTACGCCGCGCATACCGGCAGGCCCAGCAATGAGATCTACCAAGAATTTGACCGGGAAGGCCTGCTTGCCATGCTGGATAGCGACTATGAGGATCTGCACGGCATGGGGATGGAATATCTGATGCAGTTTTTTGACGACTACCTGAAGGGGGCTGCGATATGATCCTTTACCACGGCGGCTGCGAGGAGGTGCGCGCCCCCCGCGTGATTGTCTCTGAGCTGGGCCGCGATTTTGGCTTTGCGTTTTATACGACGGATATTCGTGCTCAGGCGGAGCGGTGGGCGATCCGCAAGGCGCGGATTGAGAGCCGCAGGCGCCGCAGTGCCGTTTTGCCGGTGGTCAACCTCTATGAGTGGGACGAAGAGGCCGCCGGCAGTATGGCGGTCAAGCGGTTTGACAATCCGGACATGGAATGGCTGGATCTGGTGGTTCGCTGCCGGAGTGACGTATCCTACCGGCATGCCTATGATATTGTCATTGGAAAGATTGCCAACGACAATGTGGGTGAGACCGTCTCCTATGTGATGCAGGGGATCATGCGCCGGGAGGACGCGGTAGAGCGGCTCCGCTTTGAGAAGATCAACAACCAGATCGCGTTTTGTACTGAGGCGGCACTCCGCACCCTGCGCTTTGCGGAAAGCTACCACCCGGAGGTGACAAGATGAACCACGCTACCACCAGAGCGACCATCCTGCCGGAGATCGTGGGGATGATCCAGAGAAAATACGGACTCAACGAGGATGACGCACTGCGGAGGTTCTACGAGTCCGCCACCGGAGCATCCTTTGCGGATGATGAGACAGGCTTGTATGGCCAATCGCCCAACTATATCTTTGGCCTGTTTCTGCAGGAACAGGAGGGAAGATAGACTGATTTCTGCCATGTGAAAGAAAGGACGGATGCGGCGTGAAACAGGGAACATGGCGCGCGGCATTTACCATTGTGCTGGACGGACAGCAGATTGATCTCATGGAACTGTCCAGCATCAGCCGCACACAGATTCTGCTCCAGCTCCATTCCGGCGCTACTGACGGAGAGCTGTTTGAAATGGAGGAAGGAGAGAAACTGGCATCATAAAAGATTGAAACATTGCGGCGGGGAATCTACCAAGATTCCCCGCCGCTCAGCCTGTCGAAAAAGTCCAGCGAAAGCTGGGCTTTTTCATTTAGATGAGATAAAATAGAGGTGGTGGTGAGGAAGATGCTGGAACGCAGAAAAATGGACCGTGATGTAATAGAGATTGTAGGAATAGACAGCCTGATACCGAAAGATCATCTGCTTCGGAAAATAGATCAGGCAGTGGATTTCAACCGTATATACGAAATGGTGAAGCCGTTGTATAGCGAGAACAACGGCAGACCAAGCATAGACCCTGTGGTGCTGTTCAAAATGGTACTGATCCAGCATCTATATGGATTGCCATCCCTTCGTCGGACGGCGGAGGAGGTAAGCTTAAATGTAGCCTACCGCTGGTTTTTGGGATACACCTTGCAGGAGGAAACACCCCACTTTTCCACAGTGAGCTATAATTTCCGACACCGTTTTACTGAGGAGACAGTAGACCAGGTATTCCGTTGGATTTTGGAGGAGGTAGCGGAGGCAGGTTATCTTTCTCCTAAGGCGGTATTTATAGACGGCACACACATCAAAGCCAACGCCAATACCAAAAAGCAGGTGAAGGTTCAGATTCCGGCGGCATCCAAGCACTATGCCAAGGAACTGATGGAAGAGGTAAATGCAGACCGGGAGGCCCATGGAAAGAAGCCCTTTGACGATGATGACGAGCCACCGGCAGCAAACAAGAAACCCAGAGACAACACCTCGAAGAAGAAGCTGGACCGGCGGAAGAAGGAAAAGCTGCGTAGGGTGACCCGGAGCGTAACTGACCCTGACAGCGGCCTGTTTGTGAAGGGAGAGCACAAGCGGCAGTTTGCCTATGAGGCCCACACAGCCTGTGACAAGCATGGATTTGTTCTGGAGACAGTCATTACCCCTGGAAATATACATGACAGTGTGGCCTTTGATGAAGTATATGACCGCGTGACAGCGGATTTCCCGGAAGTAGAGACGATTGTTGCCGATTCTGCTTACAAGACCCCGCATATCTGCAAAAAGGTATTTGAAGACGGACGTGCACTGTCCACTGCCTACAAGCGGCCTCAGACCATGAAGGGCGGCCACGAGTGGTGGAAATATGTGTATGACGAGTACTATGACTGCGTGCTTTGCCCGGAGTACCAGGCGTTGGCCTACCGCACCACCAACCGGGACGGCTACCGGGAGTACAGGAGTGATCCTTGCATCTGTGTCAACTGTCCCACCCGCCACCTGTGCACCCACTCCAAAGACTGTGTCAAAACGGTACAGCGGCATATCTGGAAAGACTATGAGGACTTAGCCGACGACGTCCGCTATACGCCAAAATACCAGAGACTTTACAAGCGCCGGAAGGAAACCATTGAACGGGTCTTTGCCGACGCCAAGGAAAAACACGCCATGCGTTATACCCAGTACAGAGGCTTGGCCCAGGTGTCCAACTGGGTGAAGCTTAAATTTGCTGCCATGAATCTCAAAAAACTGGCCTGTTGGT
>ENA-UONY01000594-UONY01000594.1-human-gut-metagenome-genome-assembly--contig:-CS9-NODE-594-length-41732-cov-21.546728_pt1 | contig 41732 bp, 41 predicted proteins | sample MGYA00242465_ERZ724012 | MGnify/ENA metagenome assembly ERZ724012 | reverse complement strand
TCGTATTTATTGAGGATTATTGAGATATAAAATCAGGTAGCGGTCCTCCGATACCGAGTTTCATATAAAATACGCTCCTTACACGTTTTTCTGATACACGCTCTGCCCGGAAAGGGCATAAAAATACATCTATCATTATACGCGAAGAAAACAGCGAGTGCAAGGGCTTTTCCGCGCGGGCGGCCCGCCGGGCAAAAACAAACCATTTTACATCGGGCAGGTTCTATAGTATACTATCCCTATTGGTAAATATTAAAATAACAGGAAAGGCTGGGAAGGATATGGAACGCAGCGACCCGCGCTATCAGGCGTATGTGGAGATTTTGAAGGAGGAGCTCATCCCGGCAATGGGCTGCACCGAGCCCATTGCGCTGGCCTATGCCGCCGCGAAGGCCCGCGAGGTGCTGGGCGTGCTGCCCGAGAGCGTGCAGCTGCAGGTGAGCGGCAGCATCATCAAGAACGTGAAAAGCGTCATCGTGCCCAACACCGGCCACCTGAAAGGTATGGAGGCTGCGGCCGCCGCAGGCATCATCGCCGGTTCGGCCGAGAAGGAGCTGGAGGTCATCGCCGAGGTCAGTGCGGACAAGCAGGCTGCCATCCGGGATTACCTGCAGACGGTGCCCATCTCCATTGAGCACATCGAACAGGGCCATGTGTTCGATATCATCGTCACCGAGCGCTGCGGGCAGGACTACGCCCGGGTGCGCATCGCGGACTTCCACACCAACATCTGCCTGATCGAAAAGGACGGCAAGGTGCTCTACGAAAAGCCGCTGGCGGACGAAGCGGTGCAGGAGAGCAGCCGGGCGGACCGCAGTCTTCTGAACATGAAGGATATCTGGGAGTTTGCCGAGACCGCCGACCTGCGGGATGTGGCCGACTTGCTGGAGCGGCAGATCCGCTACAACAACGCCATCGCGGAAGAAGGCCTTCTGGGCGACTACGGTGCCAACATCGGGCGGGTGCTGCTGACCACCTACGGCAACGATGTTTCCAACCGCGCAAAAGCCAAGGCCGCCGCCGGTTCCGACGCCCGCATGAACGGCTGTGAGCTGCCGGTCATCATCAACTCCGGCAGCGGCAATCAGGGCATCACCTGCTCGGTGCCCCTCATCGAGTACGCCAAGGAGCTGCACAGCGGCAAGGAAAAGCTCTACCGCGCCCTCATCATCTCCAATCTGGTGGCCATCCACGAAAAGACCGGCATCGGCACCCTGTCCGCCTACTGCGGCGCAGTCAGCGCCGGTGCGGGTGCAGGCGCGGGCATCGTGTACCTGTGCGGCGACAGCTATCAGGCTGCCATCCACACGGTGGTCAACGCCCTTGCCATCGTGTCCGGCATCGTGTGCGACGGAGCCAAGGCCTCCTGCGCCGCAAAGATCGCATCTTCGGTGGATGCGGCGCTGCTGGGCTACAACATGTACAAGTGCAATCAGGAGTTCAAGGGCGGCGACGGCATCGTGATGAAGGACATCGAGACCACCATCAAGGGCATCGGACGTCTGGGCAAGGACGGGATGCGGGAGACCAATGAGGAGATCATCCGGCTGATGATCGAGTGAGAACGAACAGCAAAACGCCCCTCTGCGGAAAAGCAGAGGGGCATTTTGCATTCATGGAAGGCTTAGCAGTTTGGAAAGGGCCGCAGAGTATCGCTGACACCGGAGATGTAGTTCATGTCAACATCGTAGAATCTGGCAAGCTGGATCAGGCATTCAACGGGGATTCGGACCTTTCCTTTTTCGTAGTCGGAATAGGTGGTCTGGGCAACATGGATGGCGTTTGCGACCTGGGTCTGATTCAGGTCGTGATCGTTGCGCAGGGCTTTGATGCGTTCGGTGTATAACATAAGATCACCTCTTTGTAGAAAAGTCTACAAATAATGGCCCCGACATCTTGATTTTTAACGGATAATCCGTTAAAATGAGGAAAAAGAGGACGAAAACGAGTGGATGCGCAGAACCAGGAAAGGGAAAACGAGAATGAAAGTGAGCGCGGAAGCGGGGTTGAATGCGGCTTTGCGTCAGCTTCCGGACGGTCCGCCGGAAAGCGGCGGAATTTTGGGCGGACGAGATCAGACCGTCACAGACATCGTACTTGATAAGGGAAGAATCGGCGGGCGGCCCTGCAGTTATACGCCGGATGTTGCTTTTCTGAATCGTGAGATCAAGAGGTGGGCCGAGAAGGGGCTTCGATTCATGGGCGTGTTCCATGTGCACTTTGGCGGGGCGGAAGCATTGTCGGAAGGGGACCGGAATTATATTGCCCGAATCATGGATGCAATGCCCGAGGGGTATGATCGCTTATATTTTCCCGTTGTTGTTATGCCGGAACGCAGAGTCGTTGCGTATCAGGCAGTGCGCACAAACGAGAAAATAGAGATAAAAAGGGACGAAATCGAGTATCAAGGAGGAAATTGACATGAAAAACGAAACTGTAGCGGCTGTTACGCTGCCGGAAGGCACTTTCAACGGAAACTGCTCGGACTGCGTCTATGCAGACCGCAGCGACTGGCGTGACGGCGCGGTGTACTGCCTTTGCGAAAAAGGCTGGACACATGGTTACAATCGCCCGAGCGACCGCAACGGCTGCGCATATTATGAGGAGCGCTGACGGCAAAAGGGAGAATGGATATGTGGCTTTCGATCATCATGATCGCCCTGCTGGTATGGGGCACATGGCTTTCATGGAAAGATATTGAACAGGGGACCGGCTGGGTCTGCGGTTTCTTCTCAGCCAAAATGCTTAAAAGCTTGAACGACAAAAAGAACCTGTGGAAAAAGATTCTGCTGGCGGTCGTGCTGGGCTATATCACGGTGGTATTTAAGGTGACGAAGTGGATCATTCTCTTTGCGATGCACATGGTGGATGGTTCGCTGTTCCGTTAATAGAAAAAGGAGGAATGCAACAATGAAAAAGATCGCTCGACGGAGCTTTCTGAAGATCGCGGGGACAGTTGCAACAGCGTGTGTCGTGAGTGGTTTGAGTGGTTGCGGAGCAAAAGAACCACTGGGGAGCCAATCGTCAACTGCAGGAGCGTCAGAGTCTGTGACGAGTAATGAAGTTCTTGAAGTTGCCAGCGAGAGCACAGATTCAGCATATCCGACACTGACGGAAGTGATGAAAGAGTATAGCGGATGTGGCCTAAGTTATCCGAACTTTGAAGAACTTTCGGTTGGAATGCTTTATAAAGGAGAAGAACACAAGTACTGCCTGTTTGATAAAGATGGTAAAGTACATCATGTTTTTGATGAGGACACTAATGTTGTTTCCGGATTTTATAATGGCATGTGCTTGACCGGTGGACGTGTAATGTCTACAGAAGATGGAACAACTTTTCGACCGTCCTATATTCCGGCAGAAGAAGTTTTGGTTTCCTATTTTAAAAATGACAGCGGGACGATTCTTTGGTCTGTCAGGCAGGAAGATACCATTGAAGGTTCTAAAACGATATTAACGGCATGGGATACGACAGATGGTACGGTTCGTTTTCAATGTGATACAACACAGCCTGCATTTGTAAAGGTGAATAGTAATCCATCGTCGTTGTATGAAAAAATGACATGGGGATTCGACAATATCATCTACGAAAACGGCGGTACATATCTGATCCGGAGTGCGGGATATCTGGGAAACGTAGAAGTAAATATTTACGCAGGAAGTAATGAAGCTTCCGAAAAGTATAACCTTGGGATATCTGGCGGAAACGGTACGATCATGTATATTGCTGTTAGAGATGGAAATCTTGAGAGCTTTCCGGAATGGGAAAATATCGCTTCAAAGCGCTCATGCTATCCCAGCCTTTGTGAAGGGCTTATTTTTATGCAGGCGTGGAGAAATACAGGACACGGAGAAGAATATCCGTTGGGCTTTTATGATATCCACCTGAACTGTGTAATAAATCTCAGCGAGTACAATGTTCGGGCAATCAATGAAAACGATGAACCGCGATTTATGAATGGGTATGCGGTCCTCCAGCTGCAAAATCCGGATGGCGTACTTTTCTGGGGAGTTATGGACAAAAAGGGAAACTGGACGGCCCAGCCGCAGAAGGGAAAGCTTAAGTGCGTTTTTCCGACGGCGGACGGCGTTATGATTAGCGTTTGTGACGAAAGTACCAACCGATACTATGTTTACAATCAGACTGGTGCAAGGCTGGAAAATTGTGATGGAGTACAGTTCACCAGCGGATATGGCTATATTGAGGAAGGAGCAGGGGTCAACAGCGCCTGTGAGGTTTATGATGGATACCTTTATACGGGAATGTATGATGCAGCGTATGATTCACATATTGCCAAAATCAGCAGCGATGGAACATATGAACTGATGTCCTGAAAAGTGGATATGTTCCCCAAAACTGCAAAAAGAGGTAAAGTATAATGAAAAAATTGAAACTGAGCGATATCCTGCTGGCGGTGTGCGCGGTCGCTGTAGTCGTAGCAATCGGCAGTTTAACGACCCATGGAAAGAAAAAGACCGAAAAACTTGTAGTCGGAGACTGGTATAGACAATGGTCGGAAAGCCTGACTTTTACGATCTATGATGATGGCACGGTGAACATCCCAGGCTCCTATGGGCTGGGCAAGTGGTCGGTCGCAAATGAAGATCAACTGATCCTAACTGATTTTTATGGTGAAACTACGATTTTGAAAATCGTGGGGATCGATGCAGACAACATGGAAGTTCGTGAAGTGGTGAACGGACAGGAAAGCGAGCAAAGCATTACGTTCTGGCATACAGCTGAAGGCGCGCAGATGGTACGAGTCAAAGGCTACCACTAAAAAATGGGCTTATAGGGAAATCGTTGAATGGAAAATCAGGCTTTCTTTTCTCAGAAAGCCTGATTTTCCACTTTAGAGCAAAAAATTCATACAAATCCTTCTTTATTTTGTCATAACTCTCCCGTATAATAAAAAGTGGAGACCATTGCCAGTTTTGCCCGCGCGCGGGCATTCAGACATAAAAACGGGAGGAAACCATTATGGCGAACGAAAAGATCCTCGTCGTGGACGACGATACCAACATCTGCGAACTGCTGCGGCTGTACCTGACCAAGGAGGGCTATCAGGTCACGGTGGCCAACGACGGCGAGGAAGGCCTGGAGAAGTTCAATCAGGTCAAACCCGACATGGTGCTGCTGGACGTGATGATGCCCCGCATGGACGGCCTGGAAGTGTGCCGCCGCATCCGCAAGGCAGGCAACACCCCGGTGATGATGCTCACCGCCAAGGGCGAGACCTTTGATAAAGTGCTGGGCCTGGAGCTGGGTGCCGACGACTACATGGTGAAGCCCTTTGACGCCAAGGAAGTGGTGGCCCGCATCAAGGCGGTGCTGCGCCGCTGCCAGACCACCACGGCTGCTGCCGAGAGCACCGAGGGCGTCATTGAGTTCGACAACCTGCGGCTGGATATGAACAGCTACGAGCTGCGGGTGAAGGGCAAGGTGGTGGAGGCTCCCCCCAAGGAGCTGGAACTGCTCAACTGCCTGGCCTCCCACCCGAACCGCGTTTACACCCGCGATCAGCTGCTGGACGAGGTGTGGGGCTTTGAGTATTACGGCGACAGCCGCACCATCGACGTGCACGTCAAGCGCCTGCGCGAAAAGCTGGCCGGGGCTTCCGACAAGTGGGAGCTGAAGACCGTGTGGGGCGTGGGCTATAAGTTCGAGGTGCGTCAGTAATGCGCAAAAGTGTTTCCACCGCGTTCTTCTCGCTGGTGTCCACCCTCATGGTGCTGGGCATCGTGCTGATGGGCGCTTCCGAGTGGGTGCTGTTCAAGAACTACTTTGCAAAGGACCGCTACGAAACGCTGGACCAGGTGGTGGGCGTCACCCAGCGCACGGCCCAGTATCTGGCCCAGCAGGCTGCTCTGCCGGAAGGCGACGAGCTGGATGCTTTGAGCACAAAGCTTGAGATCATCGGCGAGAGCGCTGAGGCCTATCTGTTCTTTACAGACAACGACGGCAAGGTGATGATCGCATCCAGCCCGGACAAGCTGGAAGCCGACGCCGTGCCGGGCGAGATGATGGAGAAGATCGACGCTTCCGGCCCGGATTACTACCATGTGTTCGGCACGCTGGACGGCGTGCTGACCGAGAAAAGCTACATCACGGTCAGCGAGATGTGCAACGAACACGGCCAGCCCAGCGGCTATGTGTTCCTGTGCTCCTCCGGCAACCAGCTGACCCAGTTCAAGCAGCAGTTCTGGTCCAACTTCCTGCTTTCCGCCTGCGTGATGCTGCTGTGCGCCAGCCTGCTGACAAAGCTTTTGATGCGCAGCCTGACCGACCCGCTGCAGAAGGTGACCGATGCGGCCCAGCGCTTTGGCGGCGGTGACCTGTCCGTGCGCGTGGAAGGCGTGGAGGGCGAAGGCGAAGTGGCCGACCTTGCCCGCACCTTCAACCGCATGGCCGAGAACATCCAGAATAACGATAATTCCCGGGGCCAGTTCATGGGCAACATCGCCCACGAGCTGCGCACCCCCATGACCACCATCAAGGGCTTTGTGGACGGCATCCTGGACGGCACCATCCCGCCCGACATGCAGAACCACTACCTGCAGCTGGTCAGCGAGGAGACCGGCCGTCTGGCGCGGCTCATCCAGAACATGCTGGACCTGTCCAAGCTGGAAAGCGGCGAATATCAGGTCAACGCCCGGATGTTCAACATCTGGGAGACCCTCACCGGCGTGGCGCTCTCGGCCGAGCAGCGCATCAACGACGGCATGATCGAGATCGAAGGCCTGACCATGGACGAAAAGGTGCTGGTCTATGCCGATCCGGACCTGATCCATCAGGTGGCCTACAACCTGCTGGACAACGCCATCAAGTTCACCCCGGCGGGCGGCACCATCCGCTTCCATGTGGAAAAGCTGGGCCCGGAGGCCGAGATCTCCATCTGGAACTCCGGCCAGGGCATCAGCCCGGAAGCACTGCCCTATGTGTTCCAGCGATTCTACAAAGAGGACCGCTCCCGCGGCCTGCACGCCCGGGGCGCAGGCCTTGGCCTGAACATCTGCAAGGTACTGGTGAACCTTTCCGGCGGCCAGATCCGGGTGGAGAGCGAACAGGGCGAGTGGTGCAAATTCGTGTTCACCCTGCCCACCGTGGCCCCGAACCCCGGCGGCATGAAGCGCCTGCCGGACGAAGCGGGCGGCGAACCCACCGTGGAAGACCCCGCCAGCATGAAGCCTGTGGAATGAACCCGCAGCCAGACTGCCCCAGCATCGGGGCGGTCTGGCTGCTTTTGCGTTGACGATTGAAAATGGCCGCCGCGTTCGCTTTGGCCATAAATAGCGGAAATAAAATTTTTTATTCGCAAATCGAAAAAATCTGCGGATTTTTTCGATTTGCCTTTTCACGGGAGGGGCCGTCAAGAGAAACGGCATCTGCTGCCGCTGGCTCCCTTCGGGAGCGTCCGCGCAGCAAGGATAAAGATGCAGTTTACCATACCGGCCTTTTGGGTGAAAGTGCGTTTGGAGCGCTCCGCGTTTGCGTAGCAATGAAAGCCCCAGTGGGGCTTTTAAGCGGCGAGCGGTCTGCGTCGGCAGATGGAGGGGCTTTGCCCCGACAAGTTCCGCAGAGCGCGACAAACGCGAAATTAAAAATAAAATTTCCGCTGAAGATGGCCAGAACGAAGTGGAGGCCATTTAAAATGGTCTGCCTGACAAAGGAAATGCCGCAAATGGACAAATCTTGCCATTTACGTCATTTCGGTGAAAAAGACGGCGGCGGGTTTGATTTTTTGCGCGTTTTCATGTAAACTAAAGAGTAACCATGCCTTCGTGGATTTTGCCGCAGAAAATGCGGCGAAATATGAAACGCATGGGACAAAAACTGCTAAAGATAACGGAGCGTAAAGATATACTATGGCAATCGTAAGTCCTTCGATCCTTTCGGCCGATTTTGGCAAACTGGGTGCGGACTGCCGCATGGTGCTGGACGCCGGTGCGCAGATGCTGCACTACGACGTGATGGACGGTCACTTTGTGCCCAACATCAGCTTTGGCGTGCCGGTGCTCAAGAGCCTGCACAAGAATCTGCCCGATGCCTTCTATGACGTGCATCTGATGATCAGCCACCCGCTGCAGTATGCCGAAGCCTTCATCAAGGCGGGCGCGACCCTGTACAACTTCCACCTCGAGTGCGAAGACGACATCCAGCAGACCATCGACGCCGTGAAGGCGCTGGGCTGCAAGGTGGGCCTGACCATCAAGCCCGGCACCCGGCCGGAAGCGCTGGCACCGTACCTCGACCAGCTGGACCTTGTGCTGGTGATGAGCGTGGAGCCCGGCTTCGGCGGGCAGAAGTTCATGCCCTCGGCGCTGGAGAAGCTCTCCTGGCTCAAGGCCGAGCGGGAAAAGCGCGGCCTTGCCTACCTGCTGGAAGTGGACGGCGGTGTGGATGCCGTCACCGCGCCGCAGTGCGTGGCCGCCGGTGCGGACATTCTGGTGGCAGGCAGCGCTGTGTTCGGCGCGGCAGACCCGGCTGCAGCCGTGCAGCGCCTTGCCGCCCTTTGAGAGGTGCCGTGTATGGATGAAGCTTTGATCCAAGAGCAGGAAGCCCAGCTGCAGAAGACCGGCCGCTACTACAAGCACATCTGCTTTATGGCCATTCCGCTGCTGTGCATGTCCTGCTACCTGTACGGTCTGCGCCCGCTGCTGCTGTGCGGCATCGCGGTGCTCACCGGAAATTTGTGCGACCGTCTGGTGTCGCTGCTGCGCCGCCGCGTGTATCAGGCCAGCGATTTTTCAAACGAGAGCTTCGGCCTTGTCATCGCCCTGCTCATGCCCGCCACGGTGGACATCTATGTGCTGGTGGCGGCGGTGCTGGCCGGTGTGCTCATCGGCAAGGAGATCTTCGGCGGCTACGGCAGCTACCCCTTTAACCCTGCCGCTGTGGGCTATGTGGTGGCAGCGGTGTCCTGGCCGGAACAGGTGTTCCGCTATCCGCAGCCCTACACTGCCATCCCGCTGTGGGACGCCTCGTCGGTGCCGGTATCCAGCGCCGTCGAGGACACCCTGCGCAGCGGCGGTATGCTGAACATCGGTTCGCTGGCGCTGGGGCTGGGCGAATATGCCGCCCCCATGGGCACCGGCGCGGCCCTGATCATTCTGGCCTGCGGGCTGTTTTTGTGGACGCAGAAGGATGCCCACATGTCGGCATCCGTGAGCTTTCTGGCCACCTGTGCACTCATCGCCTTCTTCTTCCCGCGGCAGGCAGGCCTGGCCGACAGCGCCGTGCTGACGAACGCCCTGCCCCGTCTGCAGTGCATGCGGGACGAGCTGCTCACCGGCGCCATCCTGTTCAGCGCGGTGTTCCTGCTCAACGAGCCCTACACCTGTGCCCACCACCGGATGGGCCGGGTGCTGTACGGCGTGCTGGTGGGCCTTGTGTCCATGGGCTTCCGCTACTATGGCGTGTATGAGACCGGCGTGTGCTTTGCACTGCTGGTGCTCAACAGCATTTCGGCCTGGATCGACCGCACCGAGACGGGCCTGTACCGCATGACCCATCGGCAGCCCGGGCCGGGAAAGGAGGCCGCACAATGAGAAAAGTGACGGCAGAACTCATCGTAAAAGACCCGGCCAAGTTTGCCCACCACGACCGCGTATTTCTGAATAACCCGGTGGTCATGCAGGGCATGGGCCTGGCCCCGCTGGTGGTGCTTGCCACCTCCGGCCAGAACGCCGTGATGCTGGCCGCCGCCGTGGCGCTGCTGCTGGTGCCCTCCCGCGTGGTGGCCTGCCTTTTGAGCCGTCTGGTACCCCTGCGGGACGAAGACCCCTCGCAGGAAGAACTGCAGAAAAAGCTGCTGCCCCGTGCACTGATCTATGCCTTCAGCCCGGCGGTGGTGTATCTGGCGGCGTACCCCATCCTGAACGCCGTGTTCGGCACGGGCCTTTTGAGCCTGGGCATCTACCTGCCCCTGCTCACGGTGGAGCCGCTTTTGACCTACCGCTTCGGCCGCGTGCAGGAGACGGTGCACAAGGCGGTGTCCAAGGGCCTCCGCATCACGGTGGGCTATGCGCTTTTGCTGGTGCTGCTGGGCTGCGTGCGCGAATGGCTGAGTGCGGGCACCGTATTCGGGGCTGCTGTGGGCAGCCGGGCGCTGCTGCCCATGGCCAGCATGCCGGCGGGCGGCTTCATCGTGCTGGGCGTGCTGTGCGCCGTCTGGCGTGCGCTGGCGAAAAAGCGCCGTGAATATCTGGAAAAGGAAGCCCGCAGCCTTGTGGCCGTGAATCACCAGAAGGAGGCGGAGCACGGAGAATGAGAGACGTTGTGATCACTTCGGCTGAATTTTTCAGCTATGCCGTGCTGGCGGTGTTTGCGCAGAACGCCGTCTTTACCCGTGCGCTGGGCGTTTCGCGCCTGGTGCAGCTGGTGGGCGACGACCGCACCAGCAGCTGGCTGTTCGGTCTGCAGCTGTGCATCACCCAGGTGCTGGTGGCCCCCATCGCCTGGTATGCGGGCAGCGGGATCGCCCCGCTGGCAAACCGTGCCCAGCTGCGCCCGCTGGTGTATATCGCCAGCATCGCGGTGGTGTGCTTTGCCGAGTATGCGGTGCTGTGGCTGGCCAAGGGCCTGCCCCACCGCAGCGCCCTGCTGCGCATCCTGCCGTTGGCCGCGCTGAACAGCTGTGTGCTGGGCACCGTGCTGGTGGAGCGCACCCAGAGCTTTACGCTGGGCCAGAGCTGGGGCTTCGGCTTTGGCAGCGGCCTTGGCTATGTGCTGGCCGTGCTGCTGGTGACGGAGGCCCGTCACCGCCTGCGCAGCAAGGCCATCCCGGAAGCGTTCCGGGGCCTGCCCATCACGCTGGTCTACATCGGCGTGCTGGCGCTGGCGATCTATGGTTTTACCGGACATTCGGTGATCCTGTAACATCGGCAGGAAAGGAGAATGCACTATGGCAAGATACAAACGCAGGCCGAAGGTCAAGCGCTACCATCGCAGCTTCTACAGCCGCACCGCCCGCATCAAGCGGGGCGTGGGCATCGTGGTGCTGGTGCTGGCGGTGCTGGGCGCGGCCTGGCTGGCAGCACCCCATGTGCTGGACTGGGCCACCCACACCTGGTACACTGTGGTGAAGAACCGCGATCTGGAAGCGGAATCCGCCTCCCGCGCGGCGTCTTCGGAAGCGGCGGCATCTTCTGCTGCGGCCGAGGCAGCTTCCTCGCAGGCGGCCTCGGAGCCCGCAGAGCCGGAGCTGGACGGCAAAGCCATCACCGGCGGCAGCTGGGCCGAGGTGGATGTGACCACCCTGACCGATGACGCCGCCATCCGTGCCGCGGCGCAGCAGCTCAAGGCTGCGGGCGCAGACTACGGCGTCGTGACCCTGAAGGATGCATCCGGCACGGTCTACTATGCGTCTGCGGTGGCGGCTGCTGCCAACGGCATCGTGGAGAGCCCGGCCGACCCGGCCCGCATCGCGGCCATCTTCCGGGAGGAGGGCATCATCCCGGTGGCGCAGATCGCGGCCTTCAAGGACCCCATCTCCTCCCGCACCGACCGCAGCATGGCCATCCATTACGGCGACGGCCTGTGGCTGGACGCCCAGAAGGACGGCAACGCCTGGCTGAACCCCTACTCTGCTGCGGCAGTGGAGTATGTGGGCGATCTGGTGGCGGAAGTGCAGGGCATGGGCTTTGAGCAGGTGATCCTGACCAACGTCCAGTTCCCGAAGCTCAGCCGCAAACAGGACTACGGCGAGACCGGCGGCGTCTCCCGTGCGGATCAGCTCAAGGCGGACATCGCTGCCCTGCAGAGCCGCTTTGCAGGCAGTGTGACATTGTGGTTCAGCTACACGCTGGACCAGTGCAATACCAGCAGCGTGGCGCTGGATGTGCCCGCTGTGACCCTGGGCATGGACAACCTGCTGGTGACGGCGGACAAGGCGCTGGATGCCGACAGCCGCACCGCGCTGGAACAGTCTGCCGTCGAACAGGGCGTGCAGCACCTGGTACTGCACAGCACCGACACGTTCCAGTAAGTTTTTTGGAACGTTTCTGGCTTTTATAGAGAGGGAGGAATCTGCTATGAATTCGAAATCCTGCTTTGCACCGGCCCACATCCTTCTGCCTTCTGCGCAGATCCCGCTGGAACAGTGGGGCTGCATCGCCTGCGACCAGTTCACCAGCGACCGCGAATACTGGCAGAAGGCCGAGGCTGCCGCAGCAGGCAGCCCCAGCACCCTGAACCTGATTTTGCCGGAAGTCTATCTGGAGGACGGCGACGCGGACGCCCGTGTTGAAACGATCCACGCCACCATGAAGGATTACGAGCAGAACGTGCTCACCCGCAGCGTGGACGGTTTTATCTACGTCGAGCGCACCGAGCAGAGCGGCCGGGTGCGGCAGGGCCTTGTGGGCATGGTGGATCTGGAAGCCTACAGCTACCGCCGCGGCGCACCCTGCGCCGTGCGCCCCAGCGAGAGCACGGTGGAAAGCCGCATCCCGCCCCGCATGAAGGTGCGCACCGGCGCGGCGCTGGAAACGCCCCACATCATGATGCTGGCCGATGACCCGGGCTGCACCCTCATCGAGCCGGTGGCGGCGCATAAGGCGGAGCTGCCCAAGGTGTATGAGGGTGAGCTGATGCTGGGCGGCGGCCACATCGCAGGATGGGCTGTGGAGGACCCTGCCCTCATCGCGCAGATCGAGCATGCGCTGGACGTGCTGGGCAGCCAGGAAGAATTTGACAAAAAGTACCCGGATGCCACCCGCCGCGACCCGCTGACCCTGGCTGTGGGCGACGGCAACCACTCGCTGGCCACCGCAAAGGCCTGCTGGGAGGAACTGAAAAAGACCCTGACGCCGGAGCAGGCCGCGAACCATCCGGCCCGCTGGTGCCTGGCCGAGGTGTGCAACGTGCACTCGCCCGCCATCGAGATCGAGCCCATCCACCGCGTGCTGTTCAATGTGGACTGCGCCGCCGTGCTGCTGGCGCTGATCACCTGGAGCGACGCCAACATGGCAGGCTGCTGCTTTGGCGGCAGCAAGAAGCAGCCCTTCACGCTGGCCGGGCCCCACATGGCCAATGTGCTCAGCTTTGAGGACCCCACCGCCCCGCTGACCGTGGGCACCATCGACGAATTCATTGAATACTACCTCGAACACCACAAGGAGGCCCGCGTGGACTACGTCCACGACGAGCCCGCCGTCCGTGCCCTGTGCAAGAAGGGCGCGGTGGCGTTCCTGATGCCGCCGTTTGCCAAGAGCGACCTGTTCAAGGGCGTCGTGATGGGCGGTGTGCTGCCCCGCAAGACCTTCAGCATGGGCCACGCGGAGGAAAAGCGGTACTACATCGAGTGCCGGAAAATTGTAAAATAAGAACGCTCCCCCAAAAGCCTTCCCCCAGCCGGGGGAAGGTGGCATTGAGCAAAGCAAAATGACGGATGATGGGACAGCAGATGTGTGCAATTGACGCGCCCTCATCAGTCTGCTGCGCAGACAGCTTCCCCCGACCGGGGGAAGCCAATGGGGAAGTGCCACTTGAAATTAGGAGAACCATGACATTTAAAGAATTGAATCTGTCCGCCCCGCTGCTGCGCGCTGTGCAGGAGGCGGGCTACGAGACCCCGTCGCCCATCCAGGCGGCTGCCATCCCGCCGGTGCTGTCCGGCCGGGATCTGATGGGCTGCGCCCAGACCGGCACCGGCAAGACGGCTGCTTTTGCGCTGCCCATGCTGGACCGCCTCACGGCCAACCCGCCCCGCCGCAAGGGGGCTATCCGGGCCCTGATCCTCACGCCCACCCGCGAGCTTGCTTTGCAGATCGGCGAGAACTTTGAAGCCTACGGCAAGTACCTCAAGCTGCGCAGCACCGTCATCTTTGGCGGCGTGGGCCAGGCACCCCAGGTGGAAGCGCTGAAAAAGGGCGTGGACATCCTCATTGCCTGCCCGGGACGGCTCAACGACCTGATCGGTCAGGGCTTCATTGATCTGTCGGACCTTGAAATTTTCGTGCTGGACGAAGCCGACCGCATGCTGGATATGGGCTTTGTGCACGATGTGAAAAAGGTGATCGCCAAGCTGCCCAAGGAGCGCCAGAACCTGATGTTCAGCGCCACCATGCCCGCCGAGATCGAGCAGCTGGCCGCCGGCATCCTGCGCAAGCCCGCCTTCGTCAAGGTGGACCCGGTGTCCAGCACGGTGGACCGCATCCAGCAGAGCCTTTACCATGTGGAAAAGGGCAACAAGAAATTCCTGCTGCCCTGGCTCATCAAGAACCTGCAGCCCCCGGTGGTGAACGCGCTGGTGTTCAGCCGCACCAAGCACGGTGCGGATAAGATCGCCCGCGACCTGACCAAGCAGGGCATCCCGGCAGCGGCCATCCACGGGAACAAGAGCCAGACCGCCCGCGTCACCGCGCTGGAAAACTTCAAGGCCGGGAAGACAAAGGTGCTGGTGGCCACCGACATCGCCGCCCGCGGCATCGACATCAGTGAGCTGTCCCACGTGTTCAACTACGACCTGCCCGAGGTGCCGGAGACCTACGTGCACCGCATCGGCCGCACGGCCCGCGCCGGTGCCGACGGCACGGCTGTCAGCTTCTGCGCGCCGGAGGAGCAGGAGTATCTGGCGGGCATCGAAAAGCTGAACCGCCGCAAGATCCCCGTGGTGAGCGGTCACCCCTGGGACGGTGTGCCCGCACCGGTGCGCCCGGAGCCGCCCGTGCGCGGCAAAAAGCCGAAGGCGGCTGCCGCACAGGCCGACAGCCAGCCCGAACCGCAGGCCGCCAAGGCTGCAAAGCCGGAAAAGCCCGCAGCCGCAAAGGCAAAGCCTGAAAAAAAGGCTGCCGCCGCGCCCAAGGCGCAGGCAAAGCAGCCCGCAAAACTGGAAAAAGAGGAACAACCCATGGATGATACCAAGCGCACTTCCGGCGGGCGCAATAATGACCGCCGTTCCAATAACAACAACAGCCGTCCCCGCCGGGAACAGAATGCCCCGGCCCGCGGCAGCAATGCACAGCCCAAGTTCGACCCGCACTTTGTGAGCGCGCCGGAGGCTACCCCGCTGCGCCCGGCCAAGAAGACCCCGGCAGCTCCTGCTGCCCCGGCCATCCGCAGTGCCGCTCAGCCGGCCCAGAACAATGCACAGGGCCAGCAGAAGGGCCGCCGCAATGACCGCAGTGACCGCCCGGCCCGTGGTGCCCAGAACGGCCAGAGCACCCAGAATGCAGAGCAGAGCCGCAGCCGGAATGACCAGCGCGGCCGCAGCCAGAACACGGGCCGCAGTGCCCAGCCCGCCCGCGCCCCCAAGGCAGAGCCTGCCCGCCGTGGCCGCGGCGCGGCCGCCCGCGATGAGGACCCGGGCCTTGTGCTCATCAGCCGCCGCCCGCCGCAGCAGAAGTTCACGAACTTTGAGGAGTATATGAACGCCCACGGCGGTGCCACCGCCCCCATTGAGGACCACAGCGACGAAGTATGAGCAGAAGTGAACCGTTCGCCCCGTGGCAGTGCCCGCTGTGCGGCGCGCGCCTTTCCGGGGACAGCGTCCTGAAATGCGAAAAAAGCCACTGCTTTGACCGCGCCAAAGAGGGCTACTGGCATCTTCTGCCGGTGCAGAGCATGCGCACCAAAGCTCCCGGCGACAGCAAAGAGATGGTGGCGGCCCGCCGCGCCTTTCTGAACGCCGGGTACTACGGCATCTTCGGCAAGGCGCTGGGCGAGCTGTGCGTCGAGTATGGCGTGCCTGCCGCCCCGGATGCGCCGCTGCACCTGCTGGATGCAGGCTGCGGCGAGGGCTGGTACGACCGGTGCATCGCGCAGAAATTTGCCGAGACCGGCCGCCCGCTGCAGCTGGCGGGCTTTGACATCGCAAAGCCGGCGGTGCGTCTGGCCGCGAAGGCCCTGCCCACCGCGCAGTACGCCGTGGCGTCCAGCTTTGGCCAGCCCGTGCGCACCGGCTGGGCCGATCTGCTGCTGAACTGCTTTTCGCCCTTTGCGCAGGAGGAATTTCTGCGGGTGCTGCGCCCGGGCGGGCGGATGATCTACGTGGTGCCCGGGGCCGAGCACCTTTATCAGATGAAGGCGGTGCTGTACGAAAAGCCCTACAAGAACCCGGTGCAGGAGATCGCCTACGAAGGCTTCAAGGCCATCGGAGAGCGGGAAGTGTCCGGCCGCATCACGGTGCCCCACGAGCAGCTGGAAGCGCTGTTCGCCATGACGCCCTATTACTGGAAGACCCCGCGCGGCGGTGCCGAGCGCCTTGCCGCGCTGCCGGAACTGGAAACGGAAATTTCGTTCCGGTTCCTGGTGTTTGAAAAACTTTGAGAAATAAAAAACTCCCCCGGCAACGCCGGGGGAGTTTTTGCGTCATAACGTCAGGTATGATATTCCATCCACCTGCCCTTCCAGGCGTAAAGGGCCATCAGCACGGCACCCAGCCCCCAGCTGACCGGGTACAGCAGGAAGATGCCGTTGATGGTGGAAAAGGAGGGCAGCACCCACTGGATCCACACAATGCGGAACAGGCACAGCGACACCAGCAGCACCACCATGGGCGGCACGCTGGCCCCGGTGCCGCGCACCGCACCCGCCAGCCCGTGCAGGATGCTGAGCAGGAAGTAGAACGGGCAGAACCAGTGCATGGCCAGCTTACCGAAGGCAATGACGGCTTCGTCCCGGGTGAACAGGTGCAGAATGAAGTCCTGTCCGGCCAGCAGAGCCGCGCCGGTGCACAGGGTGTAAAGGATGCCGATGCCCAAGGTCACCCAGACGGCCTTTTTCACCCGGTCCAGCCGCCCGGCACCGTAGTTCTGGCCCACAAAGGTGGTGGCCGCCATGCTGATGCTGGTCACGGGCAGGATGTTGAAGCCGTCGATCTTCATGTAAGCGCCGAACCCTGCCATGGCGGCGGCACCGTAGCCGTTCACACCGGCCTGCACCAGCACGTTGGAAATGGAGATGACCATGTTCTGGATGCCGGTGGGCAGGCCCACCCGGATGATGCGGCCTGCCATGCTGCGGTGCAGCCGGATGCCGGAAAGCTCCACATGGCAGGCGTCGTCGGTCTTCATCAAAAAGCGCAGGCTCAGCACGCAGGAGACCAGCTGGCTCAGGTCGGTGGCGATGGCGGCACCGGCCACCCCCATTTTCAGCCCGGCGATGAGCACCAGGTCCAGCACGATGTTGGTCACCGACGCAGCGGCCAGATACACCAGTGACCGGCGGGAGTTGCCCGCCGCGTTCAGGATGCCGGCCGTCATGTTATACACCACGCTGAACAGCACGCCGCCGAAGTAAAGCCGCAGGTAGGTCACTGCGTCGCCCATCACCTCGGCGGGGGTATTCATGGCGGTAAGCAGCGCCCGGCAGCAGGCTACGCCGCCGATGGTCAGCACAAGGCCCATGAGGACCGCAATGGCCAGCGAGGTGTGCACGGCCTCTCGGGTCTCTTTGTGGTCCCCGGCACCCAGATACTGGGAGATGACGACGCCCGCGCCCACGGCCACACCCTGGCTGAAGCCGATCAGCAGGTAGATGGGCGAGCCGCTGGAGCCCACGGCGGCCAGCGCATTGCTGCCCACAAAATTGCCCACAATGATGCTGTCGGCGGTGTTGTACATCTGCTGCAGCAGGTTGCCCAGGATCAGCGGCAGGGCAAACAGCAGCAGGTTCTTCACGATGCTGCCCTCGGTCATCAGGTTGGTGTTCTGGTTGGATGGTGCTTTGACAGCAGCCATGATGGATCCCCCTCTCAAAAATCGACTGTATTTTTAAGCATAGCACAAATGCGGCAGCTGCACAAGAACGCCGAAAACACCACTGCCCCCGCCGCCGGAGGATAGGAGATGTCCGGCAAAGCGAGGGCAGCGGTGCTGTATCAGGATAGAGAGATAGCTTAGTGTTTTTCGCCCTTGGGCAGCAGGCCGGCGCGCTCCAGAGCCGGACGCAGGGCGAGGTACAGGATGACAGCGCACACAGTGGAGGCCACGCTGTTCACGAAGGTGACGCCGCCGGCGATCTTGGAGAGCGCCTGCGCCACGGTGTATTCCTGACCGAAGATGTACACATTGCGGAAGTAGCCCAGGAACGGGTCGGTGACCACGTTCAGCAGCAGGCCGGAACCGGCGGCCGCGATGACCTTGACGAGGTAGCCTGCGCTGTGCTTATCGAGATCGCGCAGCTTGAAGGCCTTGTGGGCCACGGCACCACAGGTGATGCCGATGATGAACTTGAGCACGAAGGTGGTGATGGCATAGCCCGGGTCACCGGCCAGGATGTCGGCCAGGGCCAGACCGATGGCACCGGCCAGACCGCCGGAAACGCCGTCCAGCAGCAGGGCGGTCAGGGCCGTGAAGGTGTTGCCCAGATGGAACGAGGAGCCGCCGTAGAACGGGATGCGGAAGAACAGGTAAGCCACAAGGCTCAGCGCGGCCATGACGCCGGTGAGGGCCAGCTCCTTGGTAGTAAAGGTGCGCTTATACAGCACACTGGCAAACAGAATGACGATGACAACGACTGCCAGCAGCAGCCACATTGCGGTAGTAGACATGATGTACGTTCCCTCCAATTTCCAATGAAAGCTCCAAAGACTTTCATTTTCCCGCGGACCTGCAGATAAACCTACAATCCTACTTGACATTTGGGTGTCCGGCGGGTATGCTCCTATTATACGCAGAACTGGCACCATGAAAATACCCAGAACAAAGTTTTTTTATGGGGTCAGTTTGGCAGAATGCCCAGATTGGAGGAAGGTTTTATGGTCCATCTGACCACGGCACTGGATGCAGACTCCGGCGTGCCATTGTACGAGCAGCTCTACCGCAGCCTTGCGGGGGAGATGCGCAGCGGCACGCTGGCGGCGGGCACCCGGATGCCCGGCAAGCGGCGGCTGGCGGCGGAGCTGTCCGTCTCGGTGAACACGGTGGATGCCGCCTATCAGATGCTGGCGGCGGAAGGGTATCTGGAATCCCGGGAGCGCAGCGGCTTTTATGTACAGGAATATCTGGCCCTGCCGCAGGCGGCCGCACCGGAAGCCGCAGCGCTGCCCAGACAGCCGCAGCCCCAGCCGCCCGCGCCGCCGGTGCGATACGATCTTTCCACCCGGGGCGTGGACCCGGGGCTGTTCCCGTTCCGCACCTGGGCACGGCTGCAGAAGGAGCTGCTGTATTCTTCGCCCGAGCTGCTCACCCACGGCGATGCCCAGGGCGACCCGGCTTTGCGGCAGGCACTGGCCGATTATCTTTCCGAGTATCGCGGCGTGCAGTGCGGGCCGCACCAGATCGTGGTGGGCGCGGGATTGGAATACCTGCTGGGCCTGCTGGCCCCGCTGCTGCCCGGCCCGGCGGCAGTGGAGACCCCGGGCTACCCCCGCGCAAAGCAGGTGCTGGAAAACAACGGCGTGCCCTGCTGCTGCGTGCCGGTGGACGGCGACGGCCTTTCGGTGGCGGCACTGAACCGCTCGGATGCGGCGGTGTGCTACGTCACGCCCAGCCATCAGTTCCCCACCGGCGTCACCATGCCGGCAGGCCGCCGGGCCGAACTGCTGCACTGGGCGGCCCGCAAACCGAGGCAGCGGTACATTATAGAGGACGACTACGACTCCGAGTTCCGTTTCGACACCCGCCCGTTGCCAAGCCTGCAGGGCATGGCCGGGGCCGACGGCCCGGTGGTGTACCTTTCCACCTGCTCCCGCAGCCTCGCGCCCAGCATCCGCATCGCCTACATGGTGCTGCCGGAGCATCTGCTGCCCGCCTGGCGGGAAAAGTACCGGCTCTATTCCGGCACGGTGAGCCGCTTCGAGCAGCAGACGCTGGCCCGGTTCATCACCGAGGGCTACTTCACCCGGCATCTGGCCCGGGAACGGGTGGCCTACAAGGCCCGGCGCGACGCCCTGACCGCAGCCCTGACTGCCGCCTTTGCGCCGAAAGAGCTGACCCTTGCGGGCCTGCACACCGGGCTGCACCTGCTGGCAGCGCTCAGGGACCCGCCGCCGGATGCCGCCCTGCGCCGTGCCGCCGAAGCTGCGGGCATGGAGCTGGGCCTGCTGAGCGACTACGACCTGACCGGCGATGCACCTTCGGCAGCGGGCACGCTGGTGCTGGGTTACGGTTCGCTGAAAGACGACGCCTGCGCCTCGGTGGGCGAGACGTTGAAGAAGGTCTGCACCGCCGCGCGGGAAGCTTCCGTCACGGTGTAAGTGCCATCTGCTGCATCCCAATCGCCGGGCAGGGCTTGCGCTTCGATGCTGGCGGCGTTGTTCGCGAGGAATTCCAATGTGCGCTCCAGCGTGTCGTAGTCCAGCGCGGTCAGGTCGGTGAGCAGGGAAGAACTGACCCCGCGCAGGGCATCCGGCAGGGTGGTGGGCAGCAGGTCGAGGTTCTGCCGGAAAAAGGCGTCCCACACGGCGGCCCGGGCGGCGGCGGTGCGCTGGGGTGAAAGGGCCGCATCGGCCTGCAGCTGGCAGAGCAGTTCGTGGGCGTCCCCGGCCGAGATGCCCTGCACCGCCCGGCTGCGGCCATAGCGGGCCAGCTCGTCGTCGGTCAGCGCGCCGGAAAGGCTCACCCGCACCGGCCCGTAGCGGCCCGCGATGCGTTCCAGCACAGCAGGCGAGAGGGCCAGGTAATGGGTATCCTGCGGCAGGGCCAGTGTTTCAGTCAGGGCTTCGCGGCAGCGGGCCGGGCCTGCGGCGGTGTAGCACTGGGCGAGGGTGGCTTCGCCCTCGGCAAAGGGCACAGTCAGCACAGAGGGCACGCTGAGCAGGTGCACGCAGTTCTGGCTGGCGTTCAGGTAGGCCAGCAGAAAGCTGGGCTGTTCGCCGGGCACGCACAGCAGCACGGTGAGCTGGTCGTCGGCCTTCGGCAGCCGGATGGGGATGCCGCTCTCACTGCGGGCGGCCTGCCGCAGCTGGGTGCGCAGCTGCTGGCGGCTGAGCAGCACCGTGCCGCCCACCAACGGCACCAGCACCAAAAGGGCCGCCAGCAGCGACGCCCAGAACGGGTCCCAGCCCCGGCGCTTGTGCCGTTTGTGCATGAAACATCCCTGCCTTTCCGGTGGGGAGTATTGACTGGAATGGAAGGGAATATGCAATTTTCCGGCCAGTGGGCAGGGAGTTTCTCCGAGGACCGTCCGCTGGGGTGGGACCCTGTTGCCCGAAGGGCAATAGGGCGGGCGATGGAATGGCCCGATTCGTGTCCGAGGAGAAAGCTACCGGCACGCTGGCCTTACTACGCCGCTGTGAAAAGTCATACAAAAATAAAATTCACCCTGTGGCATAACAGATGAAACCGCCGCATAAATTGGAGTGAATGTCTTGCGCAGGCGGACAAAATATGGTATCATCTTTCTATCGCGCACAGCTGTGCGCAGCAGGAGAACTGAAAAGACGTGCGCGGCAAAGGGAAAGATCCGCGCACTCTGGAGAAACCCGCGCAGCGGGTGCCGAAGGTGTAAGGCCGCCGGGAAAGCGGCTGTATCTCTCAGGCAAAAGGACAGAGCATCGTCTTTTGCGCACAAGGGCGTGCGGCCGGGAACACGGCGCACCCGGCGGCGGAAAGAAATGAGAGCGCTCCGGATTTTGCGGGCAGAGCCTTTGGCGGGCTTTGCCCGTTTTGTTTTTGTGTATAGGGGGAAAGAGAGTTATGGTCGAGATCGTCACGCAGGTGAACAACGCCGTCAACGGCGTGGTGTGGGGGCCCTTCGGGCTGGCACTGCTGTTCTGCACCGGGTTCTGGATGAGCGCCCGCACGGGCTTTTTCCAGTTCCGCAAAATGGGCTACTGGCTCAGGCACACCATCGGTGCCATTTTCACCAACAAGGATGTCACCACCCACACCAGCAAAGAGGATATGGCCATCAGCCAGTTCCAGAGCATGTGCACCGCGCTGGCGGGCACCATCGGCACCGGCAACATCGTGGGTGTGGCCACGGCCATCGTCTCCGGCGGCCCGGGTGCTATCTTCTGGATGTGGGTCATGGCATTGCTTGGCATGATGACCAGCTTTTCCGAGAACGTACTGGGCGTCTACTACCGCCGCAAGAACGAAAAAGGCGAGTGGTCGGGCGGTGCCATGTATTACCTCACCGACGGCCTGGGCGCGAAGAAGGGCTGCAAGCAGCTGGGCAAGGTGCTGGCTGTGCTGTTTGCCTGCTTTTGCATCCTGGCGTCCTTCGGCATCGGTAACATGAGCCAGATCAACTCCATTGCCGGCAACATGAACGCGGCCTTCGGTGTGCCCACCCTCGTCACCGGCCTGTGCCTGATGGTGGTCACGGCCCTCATCGTCATCGGCGGGCTGAAGCGTGTGGCCGCCGTCACCGAAAAGCTGGTGCCCCTCATGGCGCTGTTCTACATCGCAGGTGCCCTCGTCATCGTGGTGGTGCACGCGGGCAATATCCCGGCGGCCTTTGCCGCCATCTTCAAGGGTGCCTTCAACCTGAACGCGGCCGGCGGCGGTGCGCTGGGCTACGGCATCAGCCAGACCATCACCTGGGGCTTCAAGCGCGGCGCCTTCTCCAACGAAGCGGGCCTGGGCTCTGCGGTCATGGTCAACTCCGCCTCCAACGTCAAGGAGCCGGTGCATCAGGGCATGTGGGGCGTGTTTGAGGTGTTCGCGGATACCATCGTGGTCTGCACCCTCACGGCACTGGTCATTCTGACCACCGGTGTGGTCGATTTGGAAAGCGGAGCCGTGCTGGCCGGTGTGCAGGACAACGCGCTGGTGGGCCAGGCATTCACCGCTGCCTTCGGCAGCTTTGGCCCCAAGTTCATCGCCATTTCCATCCTGCTGTTCGCCTACTCCACCACCCTCGGCTGGAGCCACTACGGCACCAAAGCTGTGGAATATCTGTTCGGCACCACCGGCAGCCGCATCTATAAAGTGGTCTTCGTGGGCATGACCGTGGTGGGTGCCACCATGAAGCTGGGCCTTGCGTGGGACCTGTCCGACACCTTCAACGGCCTGATGATGATCCCGAACCTCATCGGTGTGCTGGCACTGTCCGGCACCGTGGTGGCCATCACCCGCAACTACTTCGACCGCCGCGTGAAGGGCAAAGACATCGAGCCCATGTGGTCGGCCTTCCCGGAGTACCAGAAGCAGGAAGAAGCCGAAGCCGCCGCCGAGGAGGCAGAGCAGGAGAAGGCCGCGAACCAGTAAACGCAAAAACCAAAAATGTCAGCCGCAGGGCCGTCCGCAGACGCGGGCGGCCCTGCTTTTGCCTGCCCCGCCTTGCGAAGTGTGTGCATCCGTGATACACTGAGGGCAAAAGGAGAGCATTTGCTGAAAAACGATTTTCCAAAGAGCGGGCGTGTGCGGCCCCTCGGACAGACAAGGAGAGGACAAGCCCCATGGCATTCATCAGCGTTTTCGATGTTCTGGGCCCGAACATGATCGGCCCGTCCAGTTCCCACACCGCAGGCGCGGAGATCATCGCCTTTCTGGCCCAGAAGATGATCGCCCCGCCGCTGCGCCGGGCAGACTTTACCCTGTACGGCTCCTTCGCCAAAACTTACCACGGCCACGGCACCGACCGCGCCCTGCTGGGCGGTATCATGGGCTTTTCGGCCGATGACACCCGCATCCGGGATTCCTTCGCCATCGCCGAACAGCGTGGCCTTGTCTACAGCTTTACCCCCAACGAGACCGAGACCGACCTTCACCCCAACACGGTGGACATCCGCATGGAGAACGCCGCCGGGCAGGTGATGACCGTGCGCGGCGAGTCGCTGGGCGGCGGCAAGGTGCGCATCGTGCGCATCAACGGCGTGGCGGTGGACTTTACTGGCGAGTACAACGCCCTCATCGTGGTGCAGCAGGACAAGCCCGGCGTGGTGGCCCACATCACCAAAATTCTCAGCGACCGCGGCGTGAACATCGCGTTCATGCGCCTGTTCCGCGAAGAAAAGGGCCACACCGCCTACACCATCGTGGAGTCGGACGAGCGCCTGCCCGAGGACGTGGCGCAGCTGCTGCAGGAGAACCCGAACATCCACGATGTGATGGTCGTGCAGCCGTAAGGAGGGGGAGCGAAATGAACATGGATTTCAAATCCGCAAAGGAACTGCTGGCGCTGTGCGCCGAGAACGCACTGCCCATCTCCGAGGTGATGCGCCGGCGCGAATGCCTGCTGGGCGAAGTGGAGCAGGACGCCGTGGACCGCCGCATGGCAAAAGCGTGGGACATCATGCGCGCTTCTGCCACCCAGCCGCTGGAAACGCCCATCAAATCCATGGGCGGGCTCATCGGCGGCGAGGCGAAGACCCTGCAGGCCCACGCGGCCGAGGGCAAGGGCATCTGCGGCGACGTGCTGCAGAAGGCCATGGCCTACGCCATGGCCGTGCTGGAAGTGAACGCCTCCATGGGCCTGATCGTGGCCGCGCCCACCGCCGGCTCGGCGGGCGTGGTGCCGGGCCTGCTGCTGGCCCTGCAGGAGTGCTATGACCTGCCGGATGGGCGCATCGTGGATGCGCTGTTCAACGCCGGTGCGGTGGGCTACCTTGCCATGCGCAACGCCACCGTGGCCGGTGCCGTGGGCGGCTGTCAGGCCGAGGTGGGCATCGCGTCGGCCATGGCGGCGTCGGCCGCCGTGGAATTGCTGGGCGGCACGCCGCAGCAGTGTCTGGACGCGGCTTCCACCGTGCTGATGAACATGCTGGGCCTTGTGTGCGACCCGGTGGGGGGCCTTGTGGAGTACCCCTGCCAGAACCGCAACGCCGCCGGTGTGGCCAACGCCCTTGTTGCGGCGGAGATGGCGCTTTCCGGCATCCGGCAGCTGATCCCCTTTGACCAGATGCTGGACGCCATGTACGCTGTGGGCAAACGCCTGCCTGCCGAGCTGCGCGAGACCGCCCTTGGCGGCTGTGCCGCCACCCCCGCCGCCTGTGCCGCCTGCGGCCTGTGCAGCGGGAACTGATCTTTCAACATGCAGCGCCGCCGGTGTGGAAACGCCCGGCGGCGTTTTTGCGCGTTCGTGACCGGAAATGCCGGCCCAAACGGCGGGGCTTTGCATCTTTTTGTGCAAACACACCGAAAAGATGGCCGGGATGACTGGCGCTTGTCTGCGAAATGTGATAAACTAAACGCAGAAGTGCTCTGCGCAGCCCGTGCAGAGCGGCAAAAAAGATGATAAGTGAGGTCGTTTGTAATGAAGATCATTCGTGCAAAAGATTATGCGGATATGTCCCGCAAGGCAGCCAATATCATTTCGGCACAGGTCATTATGAAGCCGAACTGCGTGCTGGGCCTGGCCACCGGCGGCACCCCCGTGGGCGCATATGCCCAGCTGGTGGAGTGGTACAACAAGGGCGACATTGATTTCTCCGAGGTCACCACCGTCAACCTGGACGAGTACCGCGGCCTGCCCAAGGAGCACCCGGAAAGCTACTGGAGCTTCATGCACAAGAACCTGTTCGACAAGGTGAACATCGACCCGGCCAAGATCAACCTGCCGGACGGCACCAACCCCGACGCCGAGGACGCCTGCACCAAGTACAACCAGATCATCCACGCTGTGGGCGGCATCGACCTGCAGCTGCTGGGCATCGGCCACGACGGCCACATCGGCTTCAACGAGCCGGGTGAGGCCTTTGAGCTGGAGACCCACTGTGTGGACCTGACCCAGGAGACCATTGAGGCCAACAAGCGCTTCTTTGACGGCAACGTGGACCTTGTGCCCAAGCAGGCCTACACCATGGGCATCAAGACCATCATGCAGGCGCGCAAGGTGCTGATGGTGGCCAACGGCAAAGGCAAGGCCGAGATCATCAAGAAAGCCTTCTTCGGCCCCGTCACCCCGGAGGTGCCCGCCAGCATCCTGCAGATGCACCCGGACTTCATCCTTGTGGGCGATGAGGAAGCCCTGAGCCTGATCTGATCGTTTTGCGCTCCGGCTGCCGCACAGTGTGATGCTGTGCGGCAGCTTTTTGTTTCCAGCGGCTTTACAATCGGGCCAAAAGGCGGTATTCTTTATATGATACTTTTCTCAGGAGGAAACCATGGACATCCGCCAGCTGCACTATTTTTTGGTCTTGTGCGATGAAATGAACTACAGCCGCGCGGCACAGCGGCTGTTTTTGTCGCGGCAGGCTCTGCGCCAGAGCATCACGGCGCTGGAAGCAGAGCTGTGCGGCCCGCTGTTCCTCAGCGCGCACCACAAGCTCACCCTCACCGACCGCGGCATCAGCCTGCAGCGCCACGCGGCGCCGGTGGTGGAGCAGTTCCAGCAGATGCAGGCGGCGCTGCGGGCCGAGATCCAGTCCGCCCAGCCGGTGTGCATCGGCATCAGTGTGTCGCTGGTGCCGGACTACCTGCCCGGGCTGGAAACGCAGCTGGACAAGTTCCGCCAGCAGTACCCCCATGTGGAGATGCGCTTCCGCATGATGGACAACGACGCCGTGGCCGACGAAGTGGAGCAGGGCGAGCTGGACGCGGGCCTTGTCATCGACCTGGGGTGCGCCGCGCCGGTGCTGGCCCGCACCACCCTGCGGGCGGACCCTGCCTGCCTGCTGGTGCCCAGGGGCCACCCGTTCTGGGAGAAAGAGAGCATCCCCCTTGCCGACCTGCGGGGCCAGCGGGTGCTGCTGCCCAGCCTGCGGCAGGACCTGTTCAGCCCGCTGTGGTCGGCCTGCGCCCGGGCGGGCTTTGCGCCCAACGCCGAGATCGGCCCCAGCTTTTACCAGGCCTACTACCTGGTACAGGAGCAGCTGTGCACCTGCCTGACCCGCTATGAGCCCGGTGCCCGGCGGGAGCTGGACCGCGTGCGCGATGTGCTGCTGGAAGACCTGCCGCCCCTGTGCGTGTCGCTGGTGCAGCGGCGGGACACGAGCTCTGCCTACATCGACCTGCTGCGCAGCTACCTGATGGAGGTGCTGGGTGCTTCGGCCAGCCTGCCGCCGCGCCGGGGCCGCCCGGCAAAGCCCTTCTACAACTTCCCGGTGCTGTCCAGCGCGGCAGCAAAGCCTGCCCCGGTGCATCCGGCACCCGGCACCCAGCTGGCATTTGCGGGCGGGAACAACTTCCGGGAGCTGGGCGGCTACGAAGCGGACGAGGGCAAGCATGTCAAGTGGGGCCAGATCTGGCGCGGCATCCCCACCGGTGCCCTGACCGGCGAGGCGGACCGGAAGCTGCTGGATTCGCTGGGACTGCGGCTGATACTGGACCTGCGCAGCAGCGCGGAAGCCAAAAAGGACCCGGACTATCTGCCGGACGGCGCGCGGCTGGTGCAGATCTGCGGCCTGTGCGCCGAGGACGGCACCGAGATTGACTTCTCTCCCGGGGATATCGAAAAGCTCATCGGCACCGCCCCGCAGGAGGACCCGGTGCGGCTGATGTACCGCCGGATGCTCACCGGCAACAAGGCGTACCGGGAGCTGTTCCGGGCGCTGGAAGCAGGCGAGACGCCCATCTTGTTCCACTGCACGTCCGGCAAGGACCGCACCGGCGTGGCGGCCATGCTGATCCTGCTGGCGCTGGGTGCCTCGGACGAAGTGATCTGCGCCGATTTTGAACAGACCAATGCCTGCCGCAAGGCCGAGATCGACGCGGTGCTGGCCGAGCACGCGGCCGAGATCGCGGCGGACCCTGCCTGCCGGGTGCGCTATTATGCCATGGCGGGCGTGGACCCGGCGGCGGCCCCCTTTGTGCTGGACACCATCCGCAGGAAGTTCGGCAGCGCGGAGAACTATCTGGAAACGGAATACGGCCTGACCCCGGCGCGCCTGATGCGCCTGCGCCGGATGTATCTGGAATAACAAAACGCTCTGTCCGGCCCGGGCGGCACTGCCCGGGCCGGACATTTTTGTTTTTGTGCACAAAATGTTGCGCAGGGAGCCTTTTCCCCTTGACAAGCGGGCAAATGTTTCGTACTATAATTAGTAGTATGGAATAAAAGACGCTGGATGCAGGTCGTCCCGTGAACCCCGAGTTCTTTCAGGCATGTGATGCCTGTTTATTATAAGACAGAACCGTAGAGAGAAAAGCTGCAGTCTGCCCGCACGGTGCTCCCACCGCGCGTGTGGTTCTGCTGTCACTTTTTGGATTGAAAGCTCACTTATAGACCCGTTTGAAGCCTACACCTGCCGTGCAGCGTCTCCTGCTTATGATTCAAGACCTGAATTTTAACAAAGGAGAGTGAAACGCGATGACCGCGATTGGAGTGATCGTGGCCCTGATCGCTGCTGTGATCGGCGTTGGTGCGGGCTATTTTATTGGCTATAACAACCGTAAAAAGACCGCCGAAGCCCAGATCGGCAGCGCAGAGGCCGAAGCGACCCGCCTGGTGAACGAGGCGATCAAGACCGCTGAACAGAAGCGCAAGGAAGCGGTTCTGGAAGCAAAGGACGAGGCCTTCAAGCTGAAGGCGGAGGTGGACGCCCAGAAGGCGGAAGCCGACAAGGAGATCAAGCAGCGCCGTGCGGAGATCAGCCGTCAGGAGAACCGCATCGACCAGAAGGAAACGGCGCTGGACCGCAAGACCGAAGCGCTGGAGAAAAAGGAAGAAGAACTGAAAAAGCGCTCGGCGGAAGCCGAGGAGCGCCTGGCCGAGATCGACGCCCTGCGCGCCAAGGAGCTGGAGCGTCTGGAAACGCTGGCCGGTCTGAGCCAGGAGGACGCCCGCGAAGTGCTGCTGCACAAGGTGGACGAGGAGCTCACCCACGAAAAGGCTGTGCGCGTCGCCGCCTACGAGACCGACCTGAAGGAGAACTGCGACAACATTGCCCGCAACCTGATCGGTCAGGCCGTCAGCCGCTGCGCTGCCGACCACTGCAGCGAGACCACCGTCAGCGTGGTGCCGCTGCCCAGCGATGAAATGAAGGGCCGCATCATCGGCCGCGAGGGCCGCAACATCCGCGCGCTGGAGACTGCTACCGGTGTGGACCTGATCATCGACGATACCCCGGAGGCCATCACCCTGTCCTCCTTCGACCAGACCCGCCGCGAAGTGGCCCGCATGACCCTGGAACGCCTGATCGGCGATGGCCGTATCCACCCCGCCCGCATCGAGGAGACGGTGGAGAAGTGCCGCCACGAGCTGGAGCTGCAGATGAAGCGCGAGGGCGAGCGCGCGGTGATGGAGCTGGGCATCCACGGCCTGCACCCGGACCTGATCAAGCTGATCGGCCGGTTGAAGTACCGCACCAGCTTCGGCCAGAACGCCCTGACCCACAGCATGGAAGTGGCCTGGCTGGCCGGCCTGCTGGCAGGCGAGATGGGCGTGAACGTCACGCTGGCACGCCGCGCCGGTCTGCTGCATGACATCGGCAAGGCACTGGACCACGAGATCGAGGGCAGCCATGTCCAGATCGGTGTGGACATCTGCCGCAAGTACAAAGAGAACACCCAGATCATCCACGCCATTGAGGCCCACCACGGCGACGTGGAGCCCAAGACCCCGCTGGCCTTCATCATTCAGGCGGCCGATGCCATCAGCGCCGCACGCCCGGGTGCCCGCCGCGAGAACGTGGAAAGCTACGTCAAGCGTCTGGAAAATCTGGAAGAAATTTCGTCCAGCTTCGAGGGCGTGGAGCAGGCCTTTGCCGTGCAGGCAGGCCGCGAAGTGCGCATCATGGTCAAGCCCGACGTCATCAGCGACGATCAGGTCATCCTGCTGGCACGCTCCATCGCAAAGAAGATCGAGGACACGCTGGATTACCCCGGCCAGATCAAGGTCAACGTCATCCGCGAGAGCCGCGCCGTCGAATACGCGAAATAAGATTTTGGCATCAGAGGGCCGTCGCACAGGAATGTGCGGCGGCCCTTTTTAGCAGGCGCGCCCTCTCCGCCTGCTCCCGTTGGTCGCATCCACATCTCCCTTTGGGAGAGCTGCTGAGCGCAGCGAAGCTGAGAGGGCGTTCCTGCACAGCGAATTTTTCTTATTCATAAATACTTGTAATTCCCTGTCGAAAAGGGTATCATGGAGAAAACGCACCGAAAGGAGACGGATCTACATGAAACACGCAAAGAGATTTCTGGCCGCGCTGCTGGCAGGGGTGCTGGCGCTGGCGGCGTTCACCGGCTGCAGCGGACTGCTGAACTTTGCCACGGTACAGGTCAACACGGAGGAAGCTCAGGCCCTGATGAAGCAGGTCAGCCCGGCTTTGCAGTACGACACCCAGCTGGAATACGCCGCCGAGCGCATCGCCCAGTGGATGACCGAGGAAGTGACCAACCTGACCACTGCGGACGGGCAGCTGGTCCGCAAGGTGCAGCTGGACCCGGGCACCGGCAACATGAACCCGGGCATCAGCGTCAACGAATTCATCTCCGACTCCACCAATGGGTCGCTCTATCTCTCGTCGAACGTGAAGATCGCCCTGACCATGGACAACAGCGGCAACCCGTACTATGACCCGGGCCGCCTGTATGCACCGGCAGCACAGGACGCCGTGGAGGCCCTGCGCAGCGAGGCCGAAGGCTGCAGCAGGATGGGCGCGGTGTTCATTGAATACAGCGGCGGGACCTATGTGGTGGCGCTGTTCCTGTAACAAAAACAAAGGCTCAGCTCCCTTCCGATGCGCGGCGTCGGGAGGGAGTTTTTCTGTGCGCAGAAAGCGGACAAAATGGGCGAAACAGTACGACTTATGCATAAAATGCAAAAATATACAGATGAAATTTCTTCAACTGTTTTCCTGAAAAACACAAAAAACTCATGTTTCAGTAAAAGTGTGCGCTGCACGGGAACAGGAAGCCTTTAAAACTGCACAAAAATCGAAAGCAATTTTTGGATGACCATTGGTCAAACCACAGAAAAGCGGTCGGAAGCCTTTCTTTTTTGGGCGGGACAGCGTATAATGCGGGTATCGCACAAAGGTGTGCCAAGCCCCGGAGGAGGGGCGAAACCCTTTGTGCATTTTTCAGTTCCTGCCGCTTCAGTTTGTTAAAGCAGCAGAGTAAGAGAGAGAGGGAAAGATTATGAAATTCGATCGTCGTATTTCTCGCCGCAGCTTCCTGGCTGCTGCAGGCGTATCGGCTGCTGCACTGGCTCTGACTGCCTGCGGCGGCTCCTCCAGCACCGCCGCTTCCGGCTCCACTGCATCTTCCGGTGCAGCTGCCGGTTCCGCTGAGGGCGGCGTGCTGAACATCATGCTGGAGACCGAAGTCCAGTCTCTGGACCCCCAGCTGGCTACCGATGGTACTTCCTTCGAGGTCATCGCTGATTACACCGACGGCCTGATGCAGATGGACGAGAACGGTGCAGCTGTGGAGGCTCTGGCAGAGAGCTATGAGCTGAGCGAGGACGGCAAGACCTACACCTTCCACCTGAAGGATGCAAAGTGGTCCAACGGCGATGCCGTTACCGCAGCCGACTTCGTCTTCGGCTGGCAGCGTGCGGTTGACCCCGCAAACGCTTCTGAGTATTCTTACATGCTGAGCGATATCGGTCAGGTGGTCAACGCCGCCGAGATCATTGCAGGCGAGAAGCCCGTCACCGATCTGGGAGTTACCGCTGTGGACGACAAGACCCTGGAAGTCCAGCTGAACGTTCCCGTCAGCTACTTCCTGAGCCTGATGTACTTCCCCACCTTCTACCCCATGAACCAGAAGTTCTTTGAGAGCTGCGGCGATACCTACGGCACCAGCGCAGATACCGTGCTGTCCAACGGTGCATTCGTGCTGACCAGCTACGAGCCGGCTGCCACCGCTTTTGAGCTGGTGAAGAACGCCGACTACTACGATGCCGACCGCATTGCTCTGGACGGCCTGAACTATCAGGTCATCAAGGACAGCCAGCAGGCTCTGATGAGCTATCAGAACGGTGATCTGGATATCACTCTGCTGAACGGCGAGCAGGTCGAGCAGGTCAAGGATGACCCCGAGTTCACCAGCGTGGGTGCCGGCTACCTGTGGTACATCAGCCCCAACATCGACGCTGTGCCGGAGCTGGCAAACCTGAACCTGCGCCGCGCCATCACCTTTGCACTGAATCGTGATTCCATCACTAATGACGTGCTGAAGGATGGTTCTTCTCCCGCCTACACCGCAGTGCCCGCACAGTTCGCCACCGGCCCCGACGGCAGCGATTTCAGCGCCGACCAGACCAAGTTTGCAGAGTTCTGCGCATACGATCCCGATAAGGCTGCAGAGTACTATGAGCAGGCCAAGGCCGAGCTGGGCAAGGATTCCTTCTCCTTCACCATGATCGTCGATGCCGACGATGCTCCCCAGAAGGTCGCTCAGGTCGTTCAGGAGCAGCTGCAGACCACCCTGCCCGGCTTTACTCTGGAGCTGAAGGTGGAGCCCAAGAAGCAGCGCGTGCAGGATATGCAGGACGGCAACTTTGAGATCGGCCTGACCCGCTGGGGCCCCGACTACGCCGATCCCATGACCTATCTGGGCATGTGGGTCACCGGCAACTCCAACAACTACGGTCTGTGGAGCGATGCTGACTACGATGCCATCATCGCAGAGTGCACCACCGGCGATCTGTGCACCGATCCCGAAGGCCGCTGGGAGGCAATGTATGACGCTGAGTCCATCGTTCTGGAGCAGGCAGTCATCTTCCCGCTGTACGGTCAGTGCAATGCCGAGATGATCTCCTCCGCCGTTACCGGCATCGAGCATCACCCCTGCGCTCTGAACCGTGTTTACAAGAACACCACCAAGAACGCCTAAGTCTGACGTAAGATAAAAATGCCGCACAGTGGCAGCGTGATTGCCGCTGTGCGACTTTTTGGCTTTTGCACTGTCCGCGCCCGGCGCACGGCTGACCGCGGCAGCGCAAGGCCGGCTCCGCCTTTGGCGGGGCGGAGAAGAAACTTTAAGGGGGTCTACCCAACGTGAAAAAATACACGCTCAAGCGTATCATCACTTCGTTGTTTACGCTGCTGGCCATCCTGCTGGTGTTGTTCATCCTCATGCAGCTGATGCCCGGTTCGCCCTTCAACGATGAAAAGCTGACGCCGGAAATGCGCGCATCCCTGTACGCAAAGTACGGTCTGGATCAGCCCATCTATGTGCAGTTCTTCCGCTATGTGACCAACATGCTGCGCGGTGATTTCGGCGTCAGCTACAATATCTCCAAGAATACGCCCATTTCCCAGCTGATCCAGTCCCGTCTGCCCATTTCCATCCGTGTGGGCGGCATGGCTGTCACACTGGGTGCCATCGTGGGCCTTGTCCTCGGCATCATTGCAGCCCTCAAGCGCGACACCATCTTTGACACCCTGGCCACCATCATCTCGGTCATCGGTGTGTCGGTGCCGTCCTACGTTATTGCGCTGGCCCTGAGCTACACCTTCGGCTTCAAGCTGAAGTGGTTCCCCATGCTGTTCTCTGCAAAGGACGTGTTCGGCTCCAGCGTGCTGCCCAGCATCTCGCTTTCCATGTTCACCATGGCATCCATTGCCCGCTTTACCCGCAGTGAGATGATCGAAGTGCTGGATTCCGACTACATGCTGCTGGCAGAGAGCAAGGGCATTTCCGGCCCGGCGCTGATCTTCCGCCACGCTCTGCGCAACGCCCTGATCCCCATCATCACGGTCCTGGCTCCGCTGATCGTTGATCTGATGACCGGTTCTCTGGTGGTGGAGAAGATCTTCGCCATCCCCGGCGTGGGCAGCCTGCTGGTGACCGCCATCCAGTCCAACGACTACAACGTGGTCATCAGCCTGAGCTTCATCTACAGCGCCATGTACATTGGCATCATGCTGGTCGTTGACCTGCTGTACGGCATCATCGACCCGCGCATCCGCTTGGCAAAGGGGGACGACTGATATGGCAGAAAAAGCAATTCGCCTTGGCGGCGAATCCACTGCGGACGCCATCGTCAGCGCCGTGGATACCATGTATTCTGAGCACACCTTCGACGAAAAGGACTTCGTGCTCAAGCACAACGACGACGAGATCGCCGTGGATTCCAACTTTGCGGCCCAGAGCTTCTGGAAGGATGTGCGGGTGCGCTTCTTCCGCAAAAAGAGCGCCGTGTTCGGCATGATCCTCGTTGTCTTTATCGTGCTGCTGGCGGCATTTGGCCCCGGCATGAACGAGTATACCTACTCCGGTCAGGAGCTGAGCCAGAAGAACTTTGCGCCCCGTGTACAGGTGCTGGAAAACTTCGGCATCTTCAACGGTGACGAAAAGATGAGTACCACCACCGGCTCCAAGACGGTCAACGCCTATGTGGAAAAGGGCAAGGACGATGTCTACTACTGGTTCGGCAGTGATACCTATGGCCGCGATATCTGGACCCGCACCTGGGAGGGTGCCCGTGTCTCGCTGATCATCGCGGTGGCCGCCGCCGTCATTGATATGGTCATCGGCATGAGCTATGGCCTGATCTCCGGCTACTTCGGCGGCAAGGTGGATATGGTGATGCAGCGTTTTCTGGAAGTGGCCAACGGCATCCCCCGTCTGGTGATCGTCACGCTGCTTCTGCTGGTGCTCAAGCCCGGCATGATCACCATTATCTTTGCCCTGATGCTGACCGAGTGGGTGGGCATGAGCCGCATCGCCCGCGCCGAGATGCTCAAGCTGAAGGATCAGGAGTTCGTGCTGGCCTCCCGCACGCTGGGCGCCGGCAGCTTCTTCATCATCTTTAAAGAAGTGCTGCCCAACATCATCGGACCCATCATCACCCAGGTCATGTTCAGCATCCCGACGGCTATCTTCACCGAGGCGTTCCTGTCCTTCGTTGGTCTGGGCATCCCGGTGCCGCAGTGCTCGCTGGGCTCTCTGATCAGTGAGCTGTACAACAGCTTCACCACCCACCCCTACCAGATCATCCCGCCCATGGTCGTCATGAGCCTGCTGATGATGAGCTTCAACCTCGTGGCCGACGGCCTGCGCGAAGCACTGGACCCCAAGATGAAGAGTATGTAAGGAGGAACACCCCATGCCTGAAAACAAAAAAGAACAGGTCCTGTCGGTGCGAGACCTGGACATTACCTTTAAGACCACCGCAGGCCCGGTGCACGCCATCCGCGGCGTGAACATCGACCTGTACAAGGGCGAGACGGTCGCTCTGGTGGGCGAATCCGGCTCCGGCAAGTCGGTCACCATGAAGGCCGCCATGGGCATTCTGGCTCAGAACGCCATCGTGAACAGCGGCTCCATCGAGTTCAGCTACCATCACGCCGACGGCAGCCCCGAGACCGTGGACCTGCTGCAGAAGGATAAAAAGTGGATTCGCCGCCACATCAACGGCAAGCGCATCGCCATGGTGTTCCAGGACCCCATGACCAGCCTGGACCCCACCATGCAGATCGGCAAGCAGATCATGGAAGGCATGCTGTGGCACTACAAGATGCCCAAGGATGCCGCCTACAAGAAGGCTGTGCAGCTGCTGGAGGAAGTGGGCATCACCGATGCTGAAAAGCGCATGAAAAGCTACCCGCACCAGCTGTCCGGCGGTATGCGCCAGCGCGTGGTCATCGCCATTGCACTGGCCTGCGACCCCGACCTGCTGATCTGTGACGAGCCCACCACCGCTCTGGACGTGACCATTCAGGCCAAAATTCTGGAACTGATCCGCAGCATCCAGCGCGAGCGCGGCATTTCGGTCATCTACATCACCCACGATCTGGGCGTTGTGGCAAAGGTGGCCGATTATGTGGACGTCATGTACGCCGGCAAGATCGTGGAGACCGGCACCATCAACGAAATTTTCTACGAGCCGCGCCACCCCTATACCTGGGGCCTGCTGTCGGCCATGCCCGATCTGGACACCGCAGACGACCGCCTGTACACCATCCCGGGTTCGCCGCCGAACCTGCTGCATGAGAAGCCGGGCGACGCCTTTGCACCGCGCAACCACTTTGCCCTGAACATCGACGACGAAGTGGACCCGCCCATGTTCAAGATCAGCGATACCCACTATGCAGCCACCTGGCTGCTGGACCCCCGTGCACCCAAGGTGGAGATGCCGCCTGAGCTTGCTCAGCGCATCGAGCGTATGCGTGCCGAGGCAGAAAAGATCAAGGAGGCGGAATAAATGGCAGAACAGAACGCTGCTCCGCTGCTGAAGGTGGAAGGCCTGAAGCAGTATTTCCGCGTGAGCAAGAGCTTTACCGTCAAGGCCGTGAAAGATGTCAGCTTTGAGATCTACCCCGGCGAGACCTACGGTCTGGTGGGCGAGTCCGGTTCCGGCAAGTCCACCATCGGCCGCAGCGTCATCCGCCTGTATGACCCTACCGCCGGCAAGATCACCTTTGACGGGCAGGACATCAGCGGCAAGCTGAGCCACAGCCAGAACAACACTCTGCGCACCCAGATGCAGATGATCTTCCAGGACCCCATGGCCTCCCTGAACCCCCGCAAGAAGGTGGAGGATATCATCGGCGAAGGTCTGGACATCCATCACATGTACAAGACCAAAGAGGAACGCCGCGAGAAGGTGGAGAAAATTCTGGCGAAGGTGGGCCTTGCGCCCGAGCACGCCGAGCGTTACCCTCACCAGTTCTCCGGCGGCCAGCGCCAGCGCGTCGGCATTGCCCGCGCCCTGATCATGAACCCGAAGCTGATCATTGCCGACGAGTGCATCTCGGCACTGGACGTGTCCATCCAGGCACAGGTGGTCAACCTGATGAAGGATATCCAGCAGGAGACCGGCACGGCCTACCTGTTCATTGCACACGACCTGTCCATGGTCAAGTACATCTCGGACCGCATCGGCGTGCTGCATCTGGGCCACCTGCTGGAGACAGGCACCACCGAAGAAATTTTCGAGAACCCCATCCACCCGTATACCCGCAGCCTGCTGTCGGCTATCCCGCTGCCGAACCCCGTTGTGGAGAAGCGCCGCGTGGCCGAGACCTACGACTACGCCACTTCCGGCATCGACTACAACAAGGGCACCAATCACCTCGTGAGCGGCAGCCACTACGTCAAGTGCACCGACGAAGAATTTGCCAAGTGGTGCAAGTGAAAACGTTCAAACTCTGACGGATAACAAAAAAGAACACCCCTTCGTGGGGTGTTCTTTTTGTTATGGGCCAGCCAGGACTTGAACCCGGGACCAAGCGGTTATGAGAACGTCGCTAATTTTGAAATCCCATTTTTCTTGTGAAATTTTATGGCTATTTGATAATTCCATGAAAGTGCCTTTGTGTACTTTGACGTAACTTTTGGTGTCTTTTGGTCTCTAAAATGGCTCTTTGTAGGTGAAACGGTAGGTGAAAATTTTCACCTACGAAACTCGACACTTACTGTTACCATTTTTGCTTTACATGGCTCACTTTCTAAAATTGAAGGTGAGCTTTTTCTTTTGCAGAAATCAGGAAGGAGGTTTTCCACATGAACGCACCCATACAGTTGAAAATCCGAGGCCACACCAAATGACGCTGGACTACTTCTATGGTCAGTCGGGCGAATTGTTCTCCTATTTCCGCATCCCCAAGGCACTGTTCCATGACTGCCGCTTCCGGCAGCTCTCCACGGATGCCCGGACACTGTACGGCATCCTGCTGGACCGCATGAGCCTGTCCGTAAAGAATGGCTGGCTGGACGAGCAAGGGCGGGTGTATATCATCTACACCGTCCGGGAAGTGCAGGAATCCCTTTGCTGCGCCGAACACAAGGCGGTCAAGCTATTCCGGGAACTGGAGGACATCGACCTCATCGAGCGCAAACGCCGTGGTCTGGGCAGACCCAGCCTGATCTACGTCAAGGACTTTTCCTCCGGCTTGCCAAAAGCGCAAGTACAGAATTGCCCAAACAGCAATTCTGGTGCTGCCGAAAGCGCAATTCTGGTGCAGCCAAAACCGCAAGCAAATAAGACTGATAAGAATAAAACAGAGTGGAACGATCCTGACCCTATCTATTCCGAGGGCATCCGGGAGCAGCTTGAGGATTATTTTTATCAGACGTTGGAGGTCGAGCTGCTTCTCCGGCTCTGCCCGGACGAGGAGGACACTATCTACCAGATCGTAGACCTGCTTGTGGACACCTGTTCTACCAAACGCAAGATATTGCGGATCGCCGGAGATGACAAGCCTGCCGAGGTGGTACGCAGCCGGTTTATGAAACTGAACGCCGACCACATCCGTTTCGTGCTGGATTCGCTGGCAGAAAACACCGCCCCGGTGCGGAACATGAAGCAGTATCTGCTGGCGATGCTCTACAATGCGCCCACCACCATGAACCTCTACTATCAGAACAAGACGAACCACGACTTTGCGCGTGGTTCACCGAAAGCGGGGTGATGTTATCGCAAAGAAAGCTACGATTATCGCAGTCACCAATCAAAAAGGCGGTGTGGGGAAAAGCACCACCTGTGAGAATCTGGGCATTGGGCTGGCGATGGAGGGCAAGAAAGTCCTGTTGGTGGATACCGACCCGCAGGGCAGCTTGACCATCAGCATGGGCTGGCAGCAGCCCGATGAACTGCCCACTACCCTTTCCACCCTGATGCAAAAAGCCATGAACGACCATCCCATTCAGCCCGGTGAGGGCGTTCTGCACCATGCAGAGGGCATTGACCTGATCCCGGCAAACATCGAACTGGCAGGGCTGGAAGTAGCCCTCGTGAACAGTATGAACCGGGAGAAGATGCTCAAGCAGGTGCTGGACAGTGCCAAGCGGGAGTACGATTTTATTCTGCTGGACTGTATGCCCTCGCTGGGGATGCTCACCATCAACGCACTGGCGGCGGCAGACGCTGCCCTGATTCCTGTGCAGGCGCAGTACCTGTCTGCAAAAGGCTTGGAACAGCTTTTGCAGACCGTGCAGAAGGTCCGGCGGCAGATCAACCCGAAATTGAAAATTGAGGGTATTTTGCTGACCATGACCGACAGCCGCACCAATTATGGAAAGCAGATCAGCAATCTGATTCGGCAGGCATACGGAAAACACCTGAAGGTGTTTGAGCAGACCATTCCACGCTCTGTCCGTGCGGCAGAAATCAGTGCGGCAGGCAAGAGCATTTTCCAGCATGACCCCAAAGGCAAGGTGGCAGAAGCCTACCGATCTCTTGCAAAGGAGGTGCTGGCGGATGCCGATCGACAGCGGAAACTTAGCTCTGAAAGGGCTAGATGACCTGTTTTCCACCGAGGAAAACCGACAGGAGGAACAACGGGAACAGGTACAGCAAATTCCCATCGACGAGCTGCACCCCTTCACCAACCACCCATTCAAGGTGTTGGACGATGAAGCTATGACTCGGACGGTGGAGAGCATTGCACAGTACGGTGTGCTGGCTCCGCTGATTGCCCGCCCCAGACCAGAGGGCGGCTATGAGATCATCTCCGGGCATCGCCGGAAACACGCCGCTGAGCTTGCCCATCTGGACACGGTGCCAGTCATTGTGCGCAATATGAAGGATGATGCCGCCACGATATTGATGGTCGATTCCAATTTGCAGAGAGAACACATCCTACCGAGTGAGCGGGCATTTGCGTACAAGATGAAGCTGGATGCGATAAAAAATCAAGGTGCTAGGTCAGATTTAACTTCCCGACAAGTTGTCGGGAAGTTGGAAGCCGCTGATGAAGTCGGAAAAGCCACTGATGAAAGCGGCAGACAAGTCCAGCGTTTCATTCGGCTCACCAATCTTGTCCCTGAACTACTGGACATGGTGGACGAAAAGAAAATCTCTTTTAACCCTGCGGTCGAATTGTCTTATCTTGATGCAAAACAGCAGCAAGATTTTTTAGAAGCAATGGATGCTTCCCAGAATGCGCCCTCTCTTTCGCAAGCCATACGGATAAAGAAGCTGGCGCAGAAAAGCGAGTTCAGTTATGATGCTGTCTACGACATTATGAACGAGGAAAAGAAAAGCGAACTGGACACTGTGACCATCAAAAACGAAACCCTGCGGAAATACTTTCCGCGCAGTTACACGCCCCGGCAGATGGAAAGCATCATCATCAAGCTGCTCGACCAGTGGCAGCTGAAAAAACAGCAGGCAAAACAGAAGAAGCAGGAAGAAGCGCGTTGAGCGCAGACTGAACTAAGAGACCCGATTCGGGTCTTTTTATTTTGCAAAAATAACGGAGGAAACGCCTATGAACAACACGATTGATTTCAAGACCGCAAAGACCATCGACAGCATGAGCAAGAAGCTCGACCACATCGACGATGCCGTGACCGGCTTCTTCTCAATCATGCACATGGCAATGAAGAACGAGCTTGGCAGTGCAGAGCCTTATTTCGCCGCAACCTCGCCGGTTCTGGATCTGACGGTTATCCGTCCTGACGATGCGCCGCGCATTTTGGCTTGCTTCGATGAAGCAGATGAGGGTATCGGCATCTCTGAGAACGAGCCGCTGGGCTTCCGTTACAATCCTAAACAGGTTGTCAAGCTGATGGGGCAGCGGTATCTGGTCGGTCCGGTCATTTTTCACCGCTTCGATGAGGATGGCAACTTCGCATCTCTGACGATGGGCGATATGTACACCATCCAGAAATATCTGGAGACCAAGAGTGTCACCCTGATGATCGACCGAGACAAACTGACCTGCATCTGTATTGACTGAGGTGTGCCATGCTGAACTTTTTTATCGGTTTCGCATTTTTTGAAGCAGGTGCCTTTTTCGGCTTCTTCGTGGCGGCTTTGATGCAGGCGGCACGGAGCGGCGAAATCAATCTGAACGGAAAGGAGGATTCGCATGGAAGAAAATACCCTGTCGGTGCTGAAAATTTCGCCGGGACAGTATCCGCAGCAGGTCGAGATTGATAACGACCTGAAAGCCTTGCAGCAGGCAGTGGGCGGCTCGATTGATGCTGTTTACCCCTTTGCAGACCCGGTGGCTATCATCTGCCATGACGAGGGCAAACTCATGGGTCTACCCCTGAATCGTGCCCTGCGGGACGAGGATGGGCAGATGTACGATGCCGTTGCCGGGACTTTTCTGGTGGTGGGGTTGGGCGAGGAGGATTTTGCATCCCTGACCCCGGAAATGGCGCAGAAGTACGAGCAGCTTTTCCATCAGCCGGAAGCCTTTCTGAAACTGGGCAACCGGCTGCTGGTACTGCCGGTGCCTGATGAACCGCCCACAGAAAAGCCCCGCACCAAGCCCCCGGCAGAGCATGACCGCTAAAATCACCCTGCTGCACGGGAGGTGATGGCAGTGCAGGAAGAAATCGAACAGAAATCATTCAACATTATGATCTCCACCACAAAGCTGTCCGCCCGGACCGTCCTGCGGGCAGTAAAAGCGGCGTTTCGGCTGTACCAGTCCAAAGCATCCCAAGGTAAGCAAAGCATCCGCACCCTTCTGCGGCAAAACCGGGGTGTGTCCAGCGTGGAGATCAGCAAGACCGGCATCCGTGGGCTGGAACGCTATGCCAAAAAGTACGGCATCGACTACGCTATCCGCAAGGACACCTCCGAGGTGCCGCCCCGGTATCTGGTCTTTTTCAAAGCCCCGGACGCAGAAGCCTTCAACTCGGCGTTCAAAGAGTATTCGGCATCCCTGCTGAATAAAGACAAACGCCCCTCGGTGCTGGCACGGTTGCAGGAACTGGTGCAGGCAGCGGCAGAACTCCCCGGCAAAGTCCGGCACAAGGAACAGGAGCGTGGACTGTGACCACGAAAAAGCTGACAAAGCTGCTGGCACTGTATCTGCCGTATATCCTGCTGGGGCTGGTGGCAACGAACCTTGGTGAAGCGTGGCGGCTTGCCGAGGGCAAAGAGCTGGGGGATAAGATCATGTCCATGATGGGCACCGTTCCGCTGGCGTTTGCGAACCCGCTGCCCAGCTTGCATCCGCTCGATTTGCTGGTGGGCTTGTGCTGCGGTGCAGGGTTACGGCTGGCGGTCTATTTGCGTGGAAAAAACGCCAAGAAGTACCGCCACGGCATGGAATACGGCTCTGCCCGGTGGAGTGCATAATTTTAAGTGTAAATGACACATACAT
>ENA-UONY01000586-UONY01000586.1-human-gut-metagenome-genome-assembly--contig:-CS9-NODE-586-length-42112-cov-6.666928_pt1 | contig 42112 bp, 44 predicted proteins | sample MGYA00242465_ERZ724012 | MGnify/ENA metagenome assembly ERZ724012 | reverse complement strand
GATTCGAACCCTCGATAAACTTTTGGTGTATACACGATTTCCAATCGTGCGCGCTCGACCGGGCTACGCGACTTCTCCATAGCGGTCAAACTGAAAAATGTTCAATTCAGCTTGTCTACTATAGCAAATGCGCGCGGCAAAGTCAAGAGCGACTTTGCCGCGCACGGCGATTTTTTCAAATTTTTCAGTTATCTTCGCGGTCGCCTTTCTGCCGGATGGTGATGCGGATGGGCGTGCCCTCCAGTCCGAACGTCGAGCGGATCTGATTTTCAATGTACCGCTGGTAGGAGAAGTGGAAGAGCTCGCGGCTGTTGCAGAAGATGACGAAGTGCGGCGGTCTCGTGCCGGTCTGGGTCATATAGTAGATTTTCAACCGGCGTCCTTTGTCAGACGGCGGCTGCACGCGCGCCTGCGCATCGGCGAGTACGTCGTTGAGAAGGCCGGTCGTGATGCGCATGGAGCTCTGGTCGTTTACAAAGTTTACAAGCTCAAAAATGCGCTCGGTGCGCTGACCGGTGAGCGCGGAGATGAAGAGGACGGGCGCATACGTCATGAACGAGAGATCGCGGTAAACGTCCTTGCGCATCTTGTCCATTGTGTGGGTGTCCTTCTCGACGAGATCCCACTTATTCACAACGATGATGCTTGCCTTGCCCGCTTCGTGGGCGAGACCGGCGATCTTGGTGTCCTGCTCCGTGACGCCCTCGCGCGCGTCGATCATGATGAGACACACGTCCGCACGTTCAATGGCGAGCTGCGCGCGCATAACGGAAAACTTCTCGATCCGGTCGTCCACCTTGGACTTGCGGCGGATGCCGGCGGTGTCGATGAAGATATACTTGCCGTATTTGTTCTCAAGGCGCGTATCCACGGCGTCACGCGTTGTGCCGGCCATGTCCGCGACGATGACGCGGTTTTCCCCGAGCACGAGATTGACAAGCGAGGACTTGCCGACGTTCGGCTTGCCGATGACGGCGACGCGGATGAGATCGTCCTCTTCCTCGCCCTCTTCCTCGGGCGGGAAGTTCTCGATGCAGGCATCGAGCATTTCGTCCGTGCCGTGGCCGTGGATGGCCGAGAGCGCGATCGGGTCGCCGAGACCGAGCGAGTAGAACTCGTAAATGCCGGGGTCGACCTGGCCGACAGAGTCCATCTTGTTTACGCACAGCACGACCGGCTTGTGCGAGCGCTTGAGCATCGCAGCCACTTCCTGATCGGCGGCGGTGACGCCGGTGCCGATCTCGGTCACGAACACGATCACATCCGCGGAGTTGATGGCGATCTCCGCCTGCTCGCGCATAAAGAGCAGAATTTCGCTGTCTGCCGTCGGCTCGATGCCGCCGGTATCGACGATATCAAAGGTGCGGCCCGCCCATTCGCACTCGGCGTACAGGCGGTCACGCGTCACGCCGGGCGTGTCCTCCACGATGGAGAGACGCTTCCCGCACAGACGGTTGAAAAGCAGGGATTTGCCCACGTTGGGGCGGCCGACGATCGCGACAAGGGGTCGTTTAGCCATAGGAAAATCCTCCTTTCGGGGGTGTTTAAAGTTCTTCAAAGCGCATCGCGGCGAGCAGCTCCGCGCCGTCCACCTCGAGCGGGATGACCGGCACGCCGAGCTCACGCGAGAGGTCTTCGGGCGTGAGATCGTCCAGAAACACGCCTTCGCCATGACGCAGCATGGTTTTGGGGATATATATCCGTTCGCCGAGTTCTTTTTCCCGGAGATGGCGGAGAATGTCCCGCCCGGTGAGCAGCCCGGCGACCTCGATGGTGTGGCCGAAAAAGTCGTTCGGAATACCGTAGACCGTGCCGTTCGCCCCGGCCTTTTCCACAAGCGCGCGCAGATACGGCTCGGCGGCCTTGCCGGTGGCGATGGTAAAGTGCGGCGTATCCTTCCGCTCGGATGCATCTTCGAGCGAGAGCGCGAGATCAAATTCCGTTTCGAGCAGACGCAGCATGCCTACGCCGTTTTCGAGCTGGGCATAGTCCTCGTAGTATTCGTCCTCCGGCAGGGGAAGCTGGGCCCGGAGATACATCTCGTCGCTGCAATAGAAAATATGGCTGCCGTATTTTTCAAAGCACTCTGCGGCAAAGGCCTCTACCTGCGCAATTGTCGCGCGGGCCTGTTCGAGCGTATAGGGGGAGAGCGGCGTCAGGCGTTCCCGGTGGCAGGTGAGCCCCACCGGCACGATGGAAACGCTGCTTACATGCGGATAAAATCCGGCAAGATCTTCCAGCGAGCGCTGCAGCGCCGCACCGTCGTTCCAGCCCGGCACGGCGACGATCTGGCATTCCATGAAAATGCCCGCCGCGGCGAACCGGTTCAGGATATCCATGATCTCTTTTCCGCGCAGATTGCCGATGAGCTTTGCGCGCAGCTCCGGGTCGGTTGCATGCACGGAGATGTTCAGCGGGCTTACCTTCAGATCACAGATGCGCTGCAATTCGCGCTCGGAAAGATTCGTACAGGTGATATAGTTCCCCGTGAGGAACGAAAGACGCGCGTCGTCATCTTTAAAATAGAGCGTTTTGCGCATCCCGCGCGGCAGCTGATCCACGAAGCAGAACACGCACCGGTTGGAGCAGCCCGTCGGCTTGTCCATCAGGTACGTTTCAAAGTTCAGCCCGAGATCCTCGCCCTCCTTTTTGCGGAGGCGGATCGTGCCCGCGTCCCGGAATTCCAGCGTGAGCGAGCGGTCATACGCCCAGTATTTATAATCGAGCACGTCATGGATCTCGTGCCGGTTGATATAACGCAATTCGTCTCCGGGGAGCACCCGGCCTTCCAGCGGAGAGCCGGGGTCTACCGACGAGATCGTGTTGTACATACAAACTCCTCATAGCAAAAGAAGAGGGGGCAAAGCCTCCTCTTCTTAAGCTCGGTTACTTTTTCTCCTCGTCTACCTTGAGAACCTGACGGCCATCGTAAGAGCCGCAGGCTTTGCAGGCCCGGTGGGGGAGCTTGAAAGCGCCGCACTGGGGGCACTTGACCAGAGCGGGAGCGGTGAGCTTCCAGTTGCTGCCGCGTCTCTTGTCGCGTCTGGTACGGCTTACTTTACTCTTGGGGACTGCCATGGTGACACCTCCTCGTACTTTGGCTGCTTTGAACAGCGCATAATCATGGTTTATCGTCCAACAGCTGTTCCAAAACAGCCAGTCTTGGATCCGATTCCGTCCTGCAGTTGCAGGGACCTTCGTTGAGATTCTTGCCGCAGCGGGAGCAGAGCCCCTTGCAGTCGGCCCGGCAAAGAAACCGGGTGTCCATGTTCAGGATGAACACGGTCTCCAGCAGTTCCTCCAGATCGAGCTCATCGCCTTCCAGCAGGAAATAATCGGGGTTTTCCTCGTCCTGCAATTCGGACGCGAGCGGGATATCGAGCGGATAGCTCACTTCCCGGTCAAACTCGGCGGCGCACCGGTCGCACACGCAGCGCATCGCGGCGGAGAGCGTGCCCCGCAGCGTCAAGGCGCCGGCGTTGTTCACGATGAAGCCCTCGCCCACAGGGGCGGCGGTGTAGGAGAGAACGGCGGGAAAATCCAGCCGGTCAGTGGAAAGCTCACACCGGAAGGGCAGCCGCGAGCCGGGATTCAGGAGAAGTTCGTGGAGATTCATGTTGATTCCAATCCTCTGTCAGCATCTCACAAGCCTTGCTATTATATATGAGCATTTCTGTATTGTCAACAGAAAAATCAACAGGCCGCCGCTTTTTCCGTTGTTGAGCGCCAGGAAAATGACCACAACATATTGTAGCACACGCACGCGGAAAAAACCAGAGGAAAATAGCGAAAAAAGAAAAAAGCCTTGCCCATTATAGAACCCTCTGATATAATAACCTTTAACGACGAAATCAAGAAAAAGCGAGGAATCAAATCCATGGAGGAAACAAACAGCCAGGCGAGTTCCCGGCGCATGGGGGAAATGCCGGAGGGAAAGCTTCTGCTCTCGATGGCGGTGCCCATGATGCTCTCGATGCTGGTGCAGGCGCTTTATAATATTGTCGACAGCGTATATGTCGCGAAGGTGTCGGAGGACTGCCTTTCGGCGCTCTCGCTCGCGTTCCCGGCGCAGAACATTCTCATCGGTCTCGGCACCGGCACAGGCGTCGGCGTATCGACGATGCTCTCCCGCGCGCTCGGCAGCCGGGACAATAAGCTTGCCAACCGTGTGGCGGGAAACAGCCTGTTCCTCTGCCTGTGCTGCTGGGCGATCATGGCGATTTTCGGTATCTTCTTCGCCGACGCTTTCATCCATTCGCAGACGGACATTGCCTCCATCCGCGCCTACGGAGATTCCTATCTGCGCATTGTCACCATCGGCTCGGTATTTGTGTATTTTGAGATCAACTATGAACGTCTCCTGCAATCTGCGGGACGGCCCAAGCTCGCCATGTGGACGCAGATGATCGGTGCGGTGGCGAACATCATTCTCGATCCGTTCTTTATCTACGGCTGGTGCGGCCTGCCCGCGATGGGCACTGCCGGCGCGGCCATTGCCACGGTCATCGGTCAGGCGCTCGGCGCGCTCGCCGGCCTCTACTTCCACCACCGGCACAACAAAGAGGTTCACGTCCGCCTTGCCGACTGCCTCCCGGACGGACAGATTATTCTCGATATTTACCGCATCGGCTTCCCGTCCATTCTCATGGTCGGCATCGGCTCGGTCACAAACTATCTCATGAACCGCATTCTCATGGCGTTCACATCCACGGCGGTCGCGGTCTACGGCGCATACTTCAAGCTCCAGAGCTTCTTCTTCATGCCGGTGTTCGGCCTCAATAACGGCATCGTTCCCATCATCGGCTACAACTACGGCGCGCGGAAAAAGGAGCGCATTTACCGGACGATCCGCTACGGCGTGCTGTTTGCCGTGTGCATTCTCACGGTAGGTCTCCTTCTCTTTGAGACGATCCCCGGCGTGCTGCTGCTGGCGTTCTCCCCGTCGGAGAACATGCTCGCCATCGGCATTCCCGCGCTGCGCAAGATTGCCATTCATTTCCCGATCGCCGGGTTCTGCATCGTGGGCGGCTCAATCTGCCAGGCGCTCGGCAAGAGCCTTTATTCGTTCTTTACGTCCGTCCTGCGCCAGGTTGTGGCGCTCATCCCCGCGGCGTATCTCCTGTCGCTGACCGGGAATGTCGGCAACGTATGGTGGTGCTTCCCGATCGCGGAGGTCATGTCGGCGCTTGCCACAACGTTCTTCCTGCGCCGCGCGCTGCGGGATATGGACCGGCAGCTTACGCTCGCGGAGGGGCAATGAAGGAATTTACCATCGGCCGGAACGACGCCGGGCAGCGGCTCGACCGGTTCGTGAGCAAGGCGGCGCCGCTCATCCCGGAATCGCTGCTGCAAAAGACGCTGCGGAAAAAGGATATAAAGATCAACGGCCGCCCGGCAAAGCGCGAGGCGCGCCTCGCCGAGGGCGACACGGTGCGCGTGTATCTCCCGGACGAATTCTTTGAAGCGCCGCGGGAGGAAAACGCCTGGCGCAAGATCACAGCGCCCCGGCTCGACATCGTCTACGAGGACGAGAACATCCTGCTTGTGGATAAAAAGCCGGGCGTTCTCTGCCACAGCGCGGGGGAGTGGAGCTGGAATACGCTCATTGCGAACATCCAGGCGTATCTCCGCGCGAAGGGCGAGTGGGATCCCGCGCGGGAGAACAGCTTTGCGCCCGCGCTCTGCAACCGCATTGACCGCAACACCGGCGGCATCGTGATCGCCGCGAAAAACGCCGAGGCGCTGCGCATCATGGATGAGAAGGTCAAAAACCGCGAGATCGAGAAGATCTATCTCGCCGCCGTGGTCGGTGTGCCGCGCCCCGCCGCCGGACGGCTCGAGGGGTATCTCTTCAAGGACGCGAAAAACAATCAGGTCTATGTTTACGATACACCGCGCACGGGGGCAAAAACCGCTGTGACGGAGTACAAAACGCTCGCATCCGACGGGCGTCTCACGCTCGTGGAGTGCCGCCTCATCACCGGGCGCACACACCAGATCCGCGCGCAGTTCCGCCATGCCGGATGCCCGCTCCTCGGCGACGGAAAATACGGCCGCGAAAAGGACAACCGCGCCTACGGCGAAAAGGGGCAGGCGCTCTGCTCCTGGCGGCTGCGCTTTGCCTTCGACACCCCCGCGGGGGCGCTCGAATATCTCAACGGAAAGAGCTTCCGAACCAAAACGCCGGAGTTCGTGGAAAAGTACTTCCCATCGTTCGCGGAACGCATAAAAATGTGAAAAAACTGCCGGAAACGTCCCGCGTTTCCGGCAGTTTTTTGCGCCGCGCGCTGCGCGGAAAAATATTTGATTTGAAAAGGAAAATTTCATTGACAAACCCCTGCAAAATCTATATGATTGGCCTAACGCGCAAAGCGCGAAAAATCGGGAAAAGAGGGGGAGGATAATGGCCAAAGAACTCATCCGCCTGGTCGATTGCACCATGGCCTTCGACGGTGAGACCGTTCTGGATTCCATCAACCTGTACATCAACAACAAAGAGTTCCTTACACTGTTAGGACCCTCGGGATGCGGCAAGACAACCACGCTGAGAATTATCGGCGGGTTTCTTAAGCCTACCTCGGGGGACGTTTTGTTTGACGGCATAAGGATCAACGACATTCCTCCGTACAAACGGCAGGTGAACACCGTATTCCAGAAATACGCGCTGTTCCCGCATCTGGACGTGTACGACAACATCGCCTTCGGCCTGCGGAACCACAAGGTGCCGGAGGACGAGATCGACGAGCGCGTAACGGAAATGCTCGAGGTCGTGTCGCTCAAGGGCTTTGAAAACCGCAAGGTGACATCGCTCTCCGGCGGCCAGCAGCAGCGCGTGGCGATTGCCCGCGCTCTGGTGAACCGGCCGAAGGTGCTTCTGCTCGACGAGCCGCTCGGCGCGCTCGATCTGCGCCTGCGCAAGGATATGCAGCAGGAGCTCAAACGCATCCAGCAGCAAATGGAGATCACGTTTATCTACGTGACCCACGATCAGGAAGAGGCGCTCGCCATGTCCGACACCGTTGTCGTCATGAACGAGGGCATCATCCAGCAGATTGGCACGCCGGAGGATATATATAATGAACCGAAGAACGCCTTCGTGGCGGACTTCATCGGTGAGAGCAACATTCTCGACGGCATCATGCGCGAGGACTATGTGGTCGAAACCTTCGGTCACCGCTTCCCGTGCATGGACAAGGGCTTTGAAAAGGACGAGCCGGTGGACGTTGTCGTCCGCCCGGAGGATATCGATATTGTCCCCGTCAAGGACGGCATGCTGACCGGTACTGTGACGAGCATCACCTTCAAGGGCATGCAGTACGACGTTATCGTAGACTTCAAGGGCTTCAAGTGGCTCATCCAGACGACCGACAGCCCCAAGGTCGGCGAGCGCATCGGCATCCGCATCGTGCCGGACGGCTTCCACATCATGCACAAGAGCAAGTATTCCGGCCTTTACGGCGACTACAGCTCCTTCTCGGAGGAGTATGACGAGCTGTCCGATGCGGAATACGATCCGGAGGCGGAGGAGGAATCCTTGGAGAGCCGGGAGGAATCCGCCAATGAAGAATAAAGCGCTCGCAGCGCCGTATCTCGTGTGGATGGCGATCTTCACGATCGTTCCGCTCGGCATCGTGGTCTGGTTTTCGTTCACCGACTCCATTACCGGCGCCTTTACCTTTGCGAATATTTCCCGCATGGGGACGTATCTCCCCATCTTCCTCAAGAGCATCTGGCTGGCGATCCTCTCGTCGCTCATCTGCCTTGTGATCGGCTATCCGGTGGCGTACTGCCTGGCATCCGCCGCGCCGGAGCGCCAGCGCTTTCTCTACATGCTCATTATGCTGCCGATGTGCATGAGCTTCCTGCTGCGCACGCTCGCGTGGGTGGCGCTGCTCGACGATACCGGCATCATCAACGGTGTGATCACGCGCCTCGGCCTTCAGCCGCTGCCGCTCATCCGCACAGACGGCGCGGTTGTGCTCGGCATGGTGTATAACTATCTGCCGTACATGATCATGCCGCTCTACTCGGTGCTCATAAAGCTCGACCCGCGCCTCACCGAGGCCGCCGAGGATCTCGGCTGCACCCCGGCGCAGGTGTTCACGCAGGTGACGCTCCCGCTGAGCGTCCCCGGCATCATCTCCGGCTTTACGATGGTGTTTGTCCCCGCCGTGTCCACGTTCTATATTTCGCAGAAAATGGGCTCTGCCGGTACGACGCTCATCGGCGACGTTATCGAAAGCCAGTTCAAGGCTGCCTACAACCCGAACCTCGGCGCGGCGCTCTCGCTCGTGCTGATGGTGATGGTGCTTGTGTGCATTGCGGTCATGAACCGCTTCTCGGACGGGGAGGAGGTCGCGACGATATGAAGACCTTCAACCGCGTTTTCACCGTGATCGTGTTCCTTTTCCTGTACATCCCGATGATCGTTCTGGCTGTGGCATCTTTTAACGCCGGTACGGACATCGCCGTGTGGAAGGGCTTCACGTTCGCGCAGTACGGCGAGCTGTTCCGCGACGGTGTGCTGCTGCCGCTGCTGGCCAATTCCGTCATCGTTGCGGTGATCGCCTCGCTCGTGGCAACGGTGCTCGGCACGATGGCCGCCATCGGCATCCGCGCCATGTCTGGCCGGATGCGCCGCATCACCATGGCCGTGACGAACATCCCCCTTACGAACCCGGAGATCGTCACGGGCGTTTCACTCGCGCTGCTCTTCGCGTTCGCCGGGCAGATGATGAAGCTCAACAACGTTCTGGGCTTTACAACGCTCCTCATCGCGCACATCACGTTCAACCTGCCGTACGTCATTCTCTCCGTGATGCCGAAGCTCGGCCAGCTCGATCCGAACCTGCTCGACGCGGCGCTTGATCTCGGCTGCACGCCTGTGCAGGCGTTCTTCAAGGTCATCATCCATGAGATCATGCCGGGCATCCTCTCCGGCGCGCTCATGGCGTTCACGATGAGTCTGGACGACTTTGTCATTTCGTACTTTGTCTACGGCCCCAGCTTTGTTACGCTGCCGGTCGAGATCTACAACTATACGAAAAAGCCGCTCCAGCCGAAGATTTACGCGCTCTTCACGCTGCTCTTCCTTGCAATCCTCCTCGTGATGGCCGTGATGAATCTGCTGCAGGCCGGCGATGAGCGCCGCCACCGTCAGGCGCGCGGTGTGTTCGGGAAGAAGGGGGCGAGCGCATGAAAAAGCGTGTGTTCTCTCTCGTGCTTGCGCTGCTCATTTGTGCAGCGCTGATCCCCGCGCCGGAGGCGCACGCCGCGTCCAACACGATCAATGTCTACAACTGGGGTCAGTACATCTCCGACGGCTCGGACGGCTACATCGACATCAACGCCGCCTTCGAGGAGGCGACGGGCATTCATGTGAATTACATGACGTTCGACTCGAACGAAACGATGTACACCAAGCTCAAAACCGGCGGCTCCTCGTACGATGTTATCATCCCCTCCGACTATATGATCGGACGGCTGATCGACGAGGGACTTCTCCTGCCGCTGAACTTTGACAACATCCCGAACTACCAGTACATGGACGAGGCGTATAAAAATACCGCCTACGACCCCGATAACCTCTACTCCGTTCCTTATACGTGGGGCACCGTCGGCATTATTTATAACAGCGCTTACGTGGACGAGGAGGATGTCGGCAGCTGGGATCTTCTCTGGAACAGCAAGTATGCCGGGAAAATTCTGATGTTCGATAACCCGCGCGACGCTTTCGCTATCGCTGAGTCGATGCTCGGATACTCGCTCAACACGCGTGACGAGGACGAGCTGCGCGCCGCGGCTTATAAGCTCATCGAGCAGAAGCCGTTCGTGCAGGCGTATGTCATGGATCAGATCTATGACAAAATGGAGCGCGGCGAGGCGTGGATTGCGCCGTACTATGCCGGCGACTATCTCATGATGGCCGAGGAAAACGAGGATCTTCGCTTCTGCTTCCCGGAAGAGGGCTTCAACTTCTTCACCGACGCGCTGTGCATCCCCACGTGCGCAACGAACAAGGAAGGCGCGGAGGCGTACATCAATTTCCTCTGCTCGCCGGAAGTGAACGGTGAAAACCTGGACTATCTCGGCTACTCCACGCCGGAGACGGCCGCCAAGGAGTACATGGATCCCGAGATGGCGGAATCCGACATCGCCTACCCGAGCGAGGAAACGCTCAGCCGCGGCGAAGCGTTCCTCTACCTTGATCAGGAGACGACCCATCTCATGGATTCTCTCTGGCTCGAGGTAAAGACCGAGGGCGAGACGGACTATACGCCCATCATCGGCATCAGCGTAACGGTGCTGCTCGCCGCGGTATACCTTACCGCCCGCGGCGTGAGAGACCGCCGCCGCCGTGCCAACCGCTGCAAAAAGTGGAAAACCTGAAGTCAAGACCACCGGCTGAGCCGGTGGTCTTGACTATAGTGCAATGGCAATATCCGTTTTTGGTATCTTCGACCAGTCGAAGAGCGGGATGAGCTCCCCGGCGGAGATGGACTCCCGCTTTTCCAGCAGCCCCGCGGCGTGGGCGAGCGCGCCGAGAAGCTCCGGCGCGGTATACTTTTCGCGCAGAATACCGAGATCGAGATCGCGGTCGCGCTTGGAAAGCCGCCGCCCGTCCGGCGCGGTGAGCAGGGGAACGTGATAGTATTCCGGCGGCTTGGCGCCGAGCAGACGGTAGAGATAGAGCTGTCGCGGCGTGGAGGAGAGAAGATCGCGCCCGCGCACGATCTGGGTTATACCGGCGTCAATGTCGTCCGCCACAACGGCGAGCTGGTAGGCGAAAACACCGTCCGCGCGCCGGAGAATAAAATCCCCGCACTCGCGCGCGAGATTTTCGGCGTAGGTACCATAATGCCCGTCGGTGAAGGAAATATCCTCGTCCGGTACGCGAAGCCGCCAGAGCGGGGCGCGCTCTTTGGCTTTCGCCGCGCGCTCTTCTTCGGTGAGATTGCGGCACGTGCCGGGGTAGATCGGGTGGCCGTCACTCGCGTGCGGGGCGTTTGCGGCGTTTTTGAGATCGCCGCGCGTGCACCAGCAGGGGTAGACATGGCCCTCGGCGCGAAGATGGCTGAGAATGCTCTCATAGTATTCGCTGCGCGCGCTCTGGTTTGGCTGCTCCGTGTCCCACGTGAGACCGAGCCAGCGCAGATCGTCCTTTAATATTTCGGCATTTTCTGTGCTGCACCGGAGCGTGTCCAGATCCTCAATGCGCAGCACAAGCTCCCCGCCTGCGGCGCGCACCGAAAGCCACGCGAGCAGCGCGGAGAACACATTGCCGAGATGCATCCGCCCGCTCGGCGTCGGGGCGAAGCGGCCGCGCCCGGTCATGGAAACGCCTCCTTAAATCGGCAGCGACAGACTCAGCGCTGCGAGCAGCGTGCCGACAAAGTAGCTCGCGCTGTTGCAGCGCAGTATCCAGTTCGCGCCGTGCTTGAATTTGTGTACGGAGAGAATATAGTCGGAGATCATCATCAGAAAAACGCCCGCGCCGAAGAGCTTTACGCCGGGACTCGGACACACGGCGGCGAGCACCGCGCCGAGCGAGCCGTGCATCGAAACGCTGAAGAGATACGCGGGGAATATGCGCACGCTGCTGAAATCGATGAACTCCTTTTGGTACAAAAGCATTGTTGTTCCCCAGAAGAGGAGAAAGACCGCGACCGCGGGAAAGAGAAGCCGAAGCGGAAGACGCTCGTACCGCATGAGCATGATTTCATAGAACAGCAGGCAGAAGTTGCCGATGCTGAAGCAGATGCCGCCGCGGACGAAGTTCCAGAGAAGGAAAATGTCGCCGAGGAATGCGAAAAAGAGACCGATCGGCAAAATCATCCGCATGCTGAAGAGCGGCGAGTGCAGCAGATATGCGCCCACGGCGTACGCCTCAAAGAGCACGGCGAGCGCAATTTTATTTATGGCGCGGCGCTTGAAATTGCCGCTCGTCTCCGAAAAGAAGTAGAGACAAAGCACCAGAAGATATGCTATGATGAATACACATCGAAGATAGATCATACATTAACATCCTTCCCGTCAGAGCGTTCGGCGGAGAAGCGGTGGGTCAACTTCATCATATCATATCCCAGACAAAAAGGAAACGGAAACTTGACGGCGAAACGGGGGAAAATCGGCGTATGCGCGCATTGACGCTCGCGGTGGACGAAGCGTGGGACGGCAGCACGGTAAAGCACCTGCTGCGCGCAAAACTGCATATGGCTGAAGGGCTCATCGCCCGCGTCAAGCTGCGCGAAACGGGGCTTGAGCGGAACGGCGAGCGGGTTTACACCAATGCAATCCTCCATACCGGCGATGTGCTGCGCGTGGAGATCGGCGACGAGGGCGCGGTGAACGAGGCTGTGCCCATCGCCGCGCCGCTCTCCATTGTCTATGAGGACGAGGACATCGCTGTGCTCAATAAGAGCCCGGACATGGCGGTGCATGGCTCGACCGGAGGACAGGGCTGCACCGTGGCAAACGCGCTTGCTGCGCTCTGGGGCCGGGAGACGGCATTCCACCCCGTAAGCCGGCTTGACCGCGGCACCTCGGGGCTGATGGTCATTGCGAAAAGCGCGTATGTCCACGACCTGCTGCGCCGTATGCTCCATACGGATGCCTTCCGGCGGGAATATCTCGCGCTCGCGCGCGGCGAATTCCCGGACGGTTCCGGCACGATCGACCTTCCCATCGGGCGGGACGAGAGCGCACCGACGAAGCGCGCCGTCACGCCGGACGGACAGCCGTCCCGCACAGAATACATGGTTTTGGAGCGCTTCCCCGCAGGGGCGCTGCTGCGCGTCCGCCCGCTCACGGGGCGCACGCACCAGATCCGCGTACACATGGCGGCCATCGGCCACCCGCTCTTCGGCGACACGCTCTACGGCACGGAGGATGATGTACTCTCCCGTCCGGCGCTCCACTCGGCCTTCCTTTCGCTGCGCCACCCGGTTACCGGGGAGACGCTGGAGCTCGCCGCGGCGCTGCCGGACGATTTTGAGAAAAAACTGACGGCGCTCCGCCGCCGGTAAATACGACCGCCCCCGCTTACCGGAAGCACCGGCAGCGGGGGCGGTTTGTTTGTCCCATTATAAAAAGCTCATGTCCTGAATATACCATGTGCCGTTCTGCCGCACCCAGAGCATTTCGTAATCGACGATGTTCTCTCTTGTCTCGTGGCGGGTCGCCGTGGTGAAGTTCGCCTCGCCCTGACAGAGGAAGGCGTCCTCGCCGAGCGGGACGTAGCCCCAGGATTTCACTTCGTTGAACGTGACCGTCCAGCCGCGCGTCCAATGGAGCGTATCGAGTGCATACTGGAAATAGAGCATCAGCGACGAGCCCGGCGCGACATACCCGGCAGGATAATTTGACGCGGTGTTTCCTGAACCATACCCGGCGATCTCGTGCATGTAGTTTTCCACACGCTCGTGGCACTCGCTCCACAGCACTTCGTTTCCGGGCAGCTCAAACGTCGGGAACCCGTCGGCACCGGTGGTCGGCGTGAGCGCCGTGCCGTCCGGGAGCGCCGCGGCGAACGTGGGATCGCTGTACAGCCCTCCGGCGGCGTATACGGTGTAAACCGGCAGCGCCCCGGCAAGCTCGTCCGGGATGTCCACGTGCGTGGAGAGCGGGGCGAAGGAGACGACCTGCGCATCGGTGAGCAGCGCGCCGCCCGCGGTGACGGCTGCCTCCTGCGGCGCGGTCACGCGGAAGGCGTGCGTCCCGGCGTCCGGGACGGTGTAGTCAAAGCGCGTGCCGTCCGAATAGAGAAGCAGTACGCCCGCCTCGCGCGATACGTCCACCTGCACCGCCTCGTAAATGCCCGGAACGGTGTACGTCATGCGGTAGGGGCAGGTATCGAACTGCGTTTCGAGTTCGGAAATGCCGGTATAGGGAACACGGCTGTCCGTGATATATTCCTCGCTGAGAGTGATGCCGTTCACGGAAACGGCCGAGCCTTCCGGCACCGTGATGGTGAGCGTGCGCGCCTCGGCCTGAAGCGCTTTGAGCGGCGCTTCGTCCACCTTCCAGGTGCGCGATGCCTTATCGTAGCTTGCCGTAAGCGTCAGAAGATCGTTTTCCCCGGCGGAGAGAATATAGACCGGGGCGAGGCGCGAGGTATTTTCGCTGTCCGGACGGAACGAAAGACGCTGTCCCTGCACGGCGGCGTCAAACAAGTCTCCGGCGACCGTTTCGGCGCTTTCAAAAGCGCTTGTTTCCGGCGCGCAGAGCGAAACATATTTCGCGCGCCATTCGGCGGTATCGGTGGTGTCCAGAACCTCCTGCACGGCGTCCTCTGCCGAGACGGGCGCAAGCGCACCGGCAGGGGAGAAGTACATCCATGCGGCGGCTCCGCCGACGAGAAGCACAAATACGAGCAGGCAGAGGAGAAGAAGCGTAGAGCGTTTCATGTGTTTCCCTTCCTTTACTGCACCGGCAGCACGACGACCGCCGTGGGGAGACCCCGCGGCCCGCCGGATGTGTTGCACACGTTCACGTATTCACCCTGAAAATACATATCGCTGGAAGCGCCGCCGTCCAGATTTCCGGCGTTCACCGCGCCGTACTCGACCATGATCTCGGCAAGCTCCTGCCGCGAAACACCGAGCGCCGCGGGTTGGCGGCCCTGCAAAACAACAAAAATGACCGAGCCGTCCGCCCGCTGTCCAACGGCGGTGCGCGGCTCAAGATAGAGCGGGTCAAGTCCCGCGCGGATTTCGCCGTTTTCCACGAGCGTCGGGCCGTAGCCCACCGCCCATTGCAGCCCCATCTCCACGCATTGATTGCCGTAAAACTCGCCGACGTGAAGCTGGCCGGAGCCGTCCATGCCGACGGTGGAGCCGTAGCTGTTCCATAGAAGCTCGCCGTTTGCCATCACGTTGCCGGTGGGCATCGCGCCGTTTCCGGCACCGCCGGGATCTTCGAAGCCGCCGCCGTTGATGGCGAGCACCGCGCCGGTCTTTTCCGCGTGCTCCGCCACGGAGTATCCGCGGATATCCGTGCCGAACACCGGGCAGACGGAGACCTGAATGCGCATCGGGTCGTCGATCACGGCGATAAAGCCGCTCCAGCGCTTGCCGACGATGCGCGCAACAAGCAGCCCGTCCTCATCGGAAAGGATTTCCTTATAATCGTACGTGCTTTCTGCGGCGGTCTCCGCCGGGATCGGGGCGGGCGAGGGAGCCTCGCCGGTCTGCACCGCGCTCTCGGTGAAAACAGAGAGCGTTGTATCCCGCGCCGCAGCAGCGGCGGTCTCCCCGGCGGGGCCGGGCTGCGCGGACGCGGCGGCATACGCGCCGTAAACAACGCCTCCCGCGACAGCGATCGTCAGCGCCAGCGCGAGAACGATGCCGAGCGCGCCGGTCGTTTTTCTTTTTCCGTTTCCGTCTGCGGCCATAGATTTCTCCTTTTGCACACAAATCTATTTTTTATTATACCCAAGAAAGCATGGCCGCGCAAGCATCATTTGAGTTAACGATAAAAAATTATGGTAAACTAATATACAGGAAACCGCGGGCGGAAAATGCTTCCACCCGCGGCACAATGTACTTTTCCTTTTGAATATCCAGCCCAGTCAAGACGCCGTCGGAGGCGCGGAAGCGCACTTCCATCCCGGCAAAGCCGAAGCCGTAAACGCGCTCCGGGTCATCCTGATACGATGGGCGCGGATCCTGCTCCAAAACCTCGCGCAGCGGTTCGCGTTTCTCCTCCGGCACGCGCCGGAGCAGCTCCTCCGGTACTTCGGCGCGGAGTACCCGCGCGGAAACAGCATCGGTAAATCCGCCGGTCGCGTCCGGGCGGCTGTCGGCGTAGGGGAGATAGGGCTTTACGTCGAGAATGGGCGTGCCGTCCATGAGATCGGCGCCGCGCACGACGAGAACGGGGCCTTCGCTCGTTTGTTCGATGCGTTCGAGCTTTACGCACGAGAGACCGATGTGGTTTGGCCGGAAGGGGCTGCGGCTCGCAAACACGCCGACGCGCCTGTTGCCGCCGAGCCGCGGCGGGCGCACGGTGGGGGAGAATGTCTCCCCCTCGCGCACGGCGGCAGAAAACTGCCAGAGAAGCCAGATATGGGAAAACTCCTCCAGCCCGCGCACGGCGTCCGCGCTGCGGTATTCCGGGCAGAACACCACCCGCGCTTCGAGCGAGCGGGAAAGCCCGCTCTGCTTGGGAATGCCGAATTTCGTTGGAAAATCGGAGCGGATGTGCGCCACGGGGTGCATGAGAATGCCGTCAGTTGTATGCATCGATAAAGTCCTCCGCCGTCCGCATGGCCTCCCATGCGGAGAAATTGAAGCTGCGCGCGCCGCGCTCGGAATAGTCCCGGATTACGGAAATCGTGAGATTCAGGTACGTGGACGACTCCTTGCCGCGCGCTTCGATGCCGGCAAAGTAAGGGCGCAGCGCGCCGATAGAGTCGCTGGAGCTTTCGTAGACGATCTGCGCTTCCGTCGCATCGTCGAGACCGCGCTTTGCGAGATTGTACCGTGCGGCGATCGCGTCCGGCCGCGCGAAGGCGAACACGAGCCAGAGCGCCATGCACGCGATGAGCGTAAACCGGAACAGCCGGAAATCCTCGTGGAACACCGTGTATACTGCCGCGCCGAGGATCAGCGCGAGCAGCGCGAGGAACCACAGCACGAGCAGCCGGAGATAGGTGAGGCCGTAGGCGTTTACATAGAGCATCATGCGCATCGCGCTCGATGCCTCCATGAGATACGTGCACGCCGTGAGAAATACGAGCAGCGCCCGCAGCGCGCGGCTCGTCACGAACCGGCGCTGTGCCGTGATGATGAGCACCACATTGATGCCGCTTACGAGCAGCAGCTGGAAAAAGCCCTCGCGGGCGTACTCGGCATACGTCATGCCCTCCGGCAGCGCCGAAACGTCCCCGGCGAACAAAACGGCGATCTGCACGCCGCAGAACACGGCATAGACAACGGCCAGCGCGCCGGTGAACGTCACGGCGACGAGGGCGCTCGCGCGGCGTTTTTCCTTCGACGGAAAATCGCTGTGGTCGGTCTGCGCGGCGAGCGCAGCGTAAAAGACCACGGCGGGGATCAGCGTATAGAAAACGACACGGATCACCGTCAAGACGGTTTTGGAAACGCCCCAGCCGCCGAACGCGCGTTCCACCAGCGCACCGAACGCAGCATCCGCGCTCGCGAGCAGCGAAACGACGACCCATACAAGCGGCACGGCGATAACGATACCGAGAAGGACGCTCCGCGCATTTTTTCCGCCGCCGCGCCGCAGCGCGGCCATATGGCGGAACGGCTCTCCGAGATGCGAGATGATCCGCCCGATAAGGCGGAACGCGCCGGAAACAACACGCCCGAATCGCCAGGAGAGGATGTCGGCAAAGGCGTTCATCAGCCAGAGAAGCTCGGCGAGAAACATGCCGAGAAAGCTCACATCCTGTGTCATGGCATTTGCGGTCCACGCGATGGACAGGCCGAGCAGCACAAGGGAGACCGACCAGAAAATATCGCGCTTCTTCTCCCGCAGACCGAGCTTTCCGAGCGCGAGCAGCGTCGCGGCGGCCATCGCCGCGGCCAGTACCGCCGCGTTGAGCCCGAGCGCGTAGGCATTCACGAAAAGGAGCGCGAACACCGCGCCCAGCGCGAGCGAGAGCGGCAGAAAATAGCGGGCATTCTCGCGCAGACAGAGATGGCGCGCATCTTCGTGCGGCCCCTCCGGCGCAGGCGCTCCCTCCGCCGGGGGCGGCGCGCCGTACCATACCGATTCAGAACGCATGATCATCCTCCTTATCCGGTTCCCAGGCGAGAATGTCGCCCGGCTGACACTCGAGCGCCCGGCAGAGCGCGTCCAGCGTGGAAAAGCGTACGGCGCGGGCCTTGTTGTTCTTCAAAACGGAAAGATTGGCCATGGTTATGTCAACCTTTTCGGCGAGCTCGCCCAGTCCGATCTTCCGCTTGGCCATCATTACATCGAGATTCACTACGATCATACCCGTCACCTCAGATCGTGAGATCGTTGTCCTGCTTGTAGCTCACGGCGCGGTCGAACACCTGCGCGAGCACAAGCGAGAAGAGCCCTGCCAGCAGAAATACGCACACAATGGCGAGCATCCCCGGCGTGAAGAGGACGACGAGCCGCACCGCCATGAGCGCGGCGATGGCAAAGGCGTAGTACGCCATGCGGCACAGACTCGAAACGTTCCGGCGCACAAAGCAGTCGCCGGAGACAACGGTTCGCATCATCCGCCGCAGCTCGAAGAGGATCAGCACCGCGCACACCCCGGCGAGGAAGAAAAGCACCGTGTGCAGCGTGAGCCGCTCGGCAAACGAGGGGTAAAAGCGCGCTGCCCAGCGCATTGTCCACGGCAACGATACCGTCACGGCGATCCCGGCGTAAAAGAGAATATCCAGAAGGACTTTTGTGAACCGGGCGATGCCCGGCGAGGTAAGGTTTTGTTTCATACATTCGCCTCCATGCGCCGAGAATACCATAGCGGAATCCGAAAGTCAATATAAAATTATCGAATAACGATAAAAAGATTCCGAAAAACAGGAGAGCCCATCGGCGCGATGCGCTCTCCTTTAATCGGATCAATTATTTTCTGCGGCAGCCTTTTTATCGGCACGCAGATTGAAGATGCAGCGCAATACCGCCGCGCCGATGATGATAACGTAGCCGGCGATGCTCAGCGCGTCCGGCACCTCGCCGAAGAGGAAGAAGCCCCAGAGCGCGGCGTAGAGGATCTGCGAATAGTCGAACACGGAGATCTCCTTCGCCGGGGCGTGGCGGTAAGCGGCGGTGATGGTGAGCTGTCCTCCGGCCGCGGCGCAGCCGGCCAGCAGCAGGAAAATCCATTGCCGGGCGCTCATCGGCTGGAAGTTGAAGGCGAAGAACGGGATGGAGCAGACGCAGGTGAAGGTGGAGAAAAACATCACGATCTCCGGCCCGCGCTCGCCCTTGCGGCTCATCTGCCGGACGAACGTGTACGCGGCGCCCGCGCCGAGACCACCGAGCACGCCGGCGAGCGCCGGGAGCCTCGCTATGCCCGCCGTGGGGCGGATAACAAACACCGCGCCGGTAAATGCTGCCAGAACGCTGAGAATATCCACCTTTTTCGGGTACTCACGCAGAATGAATATGGAAAGGATGATGGCGAAAAACGGCGAGAGCTTGTTGAGCATGTTGGCGTCGGCAATGCCGATATGGTCGATGGCCCAGAAGTTCGCAATCATGCCCAGCATGCCGGTGATGCTGCGCGCGAGATGCCCGCCGAGACAGCCCTTGTGGATGCGAAAGCCGCCCCCCTCACGCGCGAGAATGGCAAAGGCGGCGAGCGCCGCCACCAGATTGCGGAAGAAAATCTTCTGCATCGTGGGAACGTCTCCGGCGAGCCGGACGAAAACCGACATCAGGGAAAAACAGAATGCTGCGCCCAAAATACAGAGAATGCCGAGCGTGCGCTCGCTCTTTTGCCGGGACTTGTTCAATGACTTCACTCCTGTTTCTTTCTATCTGCAAATATTATACGCGCTTTGTCAAGGCAGAAAAAGTGCTTGACAAATATATCGCAGTACGATATATTATGCATCGCGGTGCGATACATCGCAGCGCGAAATGAAAAAAGGAGGGCGGTCATATGGACGCGCACATCCGAAAGGTGTATGTACCGATGACGGAAACGGCGTTTTATATTCTGCTGTGTCTCAAAACGCCGAACCACGGATACGGCATCGTGCAGACGGTCGAACGGCTGACGGACGGGGCCATCAGGCTCGCGCCCGGCACGATGTACGGGAGTTTATCCAAAATGGAAAAGGACACTCTGATCCGCTTTGTCCGCGAGGAAGAAAAGCGAAAAATCTATGAGATCACCGATTTGGGACGGGAAGTGCTGCAAACGGAGATTGCGCGCATCGAGCGGCTGTACCGCATCGCGCAGGAGGGAAAGTAAATGGAAACGAAAACGACCGTAAAGTTCTTCAGTGTGGTAGACTGGGAAAAGGAGCAGGACTATCTGCGAGAGATGCACCGGCGGGGCTGGAAATTCGTCCGGCTGACGGCGCTCTGCTTCTATCATTTTGTAAAGTGCGAACCGGAGGACGTAATCTACCAGCTCGACTATAACGCGGACGGGGTGGAGCACAAGGAAGAATATGTGCAGCTCTTTGCCGACTGCGGCTGGGAGTATTTGCAGGACTACATGGGCTACAGCTATTTCCGTAAAAGCGCCTCGCAGACCGACGGCGCGGAGGAAATATTCTGCGACGATGCCTCGCGTCTTCAGATGTTCGAGCGGGTCGGGCGGGGAAGAATGCTGCCGCTTCTGGTGATTTTCCTCTGTGTGATGCTGCCGGGACTTCTTCGGTCCATCGCGCAGGGGGAAGGCGTTCTTGCCGTGATGCTCGGTATTATTGTGGGGCTGTATATCTATCTCTTTGCCCGGTTCCTTTTCTGCTACCGGCGTCTCCGGGATCGGGACAAATAAGAAAAACCGGTTTTCTTTGCTTCTTTCCGAAAAGCCCTTGCCAGCGCGGGACAAATGTGGTACAAGTTTTCTTCGTACCCCCATTACTATAAGAAAGAAGCCGCCATGAATCAAACGCATCCCAACAGCCGCCGCAGCGCCTATTTCGAAGGCCTGCGCGACGGCTTTCCCATCGGTCTCGGCTATTTTGCCGTGTCGTTCTCTCTCGGCATCGCCGCGCGCAACGCCGGGCTCACCGTAGCGCAGGGGCTGCTCTCCAGCCTTCTCTGCAACGCCTCGGCGGGCGAGTACGCCCTCTTCACGCTCATCGGCAGCGGCGCTGCCTGCGTGGAGATCGCGCTCGCAACGCTCATCATCAACGCGCGCTATCTTCTCATGAGCTGTGCGCTCAGCCAGCGCATGAGCCCCGATATGCCGTTCTACCACCGCTTTTTCATCGGCTTTGATGTGACCGATGAGCTCTTCGGCATCACGATCGCCCGGCCGGGCTGCGTGGAGCCGCGGTATTTCTATGGCGCGATGACCGCCTCCATCCCGATGTGGGCGGCGGGAACGGCGCTCGGCATCTTCCTGGGCAATCTCCTCCCGGCGCGCATCGTAAGCGCGCTGAGCGTGGCGCTTTACGGCATGTTCCTCGCCATCATCGTTCCCCCGGCGAAGGAAAACCGCGTGGTGCTCGGCTGCGTTCTGGCAGCGTTTGCCGCAAGCGCGGCGTTCGCGTTTCTGCCGGTGCTCCGGGAGCTTTCTTCCGGCAACCGGACGATCCTCCTCACGGTGGCCATCTCGGCGCTCGCGGCGGTTTTGTTCCCGCGCCCGGCGGAAGAGGAGGCGGCAACATGACAAAAACGCTCCTCTCCATCCTGACGGCGGCGGCCGTTACCTATCTCGTCCGCGTCCTGCCGCTCACGCTCATCCGAAAGCCCATCCGCAGCCGGTTTCTGCGCTCGTTTCTCTACTATGTGCCGTATGTCACGCTCGCTGTGATGACGTTCCCTGCCATCGTGCAGGCAACGGAGCAGCCCATCGCGGGCGCTGCGGCGCTCGTGGCCGGCATTATCATCGCCTGGCGCGGCGGCGGGCTCATCACGGTGGCGGCCTCGTGCTGCGGCGTGGCGTTCGTCGCGGAGCTCCTGCTCGGCCTGCTCTGATTTCCGGGAAATTGTGCGCAAAATGCCTTGTATTTTGCCTTCCGGCACGGTGATACTTACATCACACAGAAAAATGCTGCCCGCCGGGCGGCATTTTCCAAGCCTGAAGGTTAGCAAATGCTAACCGCCGAACGGGAGGAAACCATGAAATATTCGATAGAAAAAAACAGCGTGCAGGAAACGCTGGTCATTCCGGTGTACGCCCGGAAAATGTGCTCGGAGCTGTATCCGCGCCTCTTTTATGATGAAACGGCGCTCCGCCTCATCGAGCAGGTGGACTACGACTTTTCCGCGCTCGAAAAGAAGTCCGGCAGTCTCATGCAGCGCTTCGGCTTTCTCGAAGCCGCCATGCGGCAGAACGATCTCGCCTGGGAGGTGCGCGATTATCTCAAAACGCACCCGAACGCGGCGGTCGTGAATCTCGGCTGCGGGCTGGACGCTACGGGGCGCAACTGCGATAACGGCACGTGCAAAATCTACAATCTGGATTTCCCGGACGTGATCGCCGCGCGCGATGCGCTGCTTCCGGCAGGGGAGCGGGAGGAGAATATCCCCTGTGACCTGAACGATACGTCGTGGTTTTCGAAGATCGATGCCTCCGGCGGCGCGGTATTTTTTGCTGCGGGCGTGTTTTATTATTTCCTTACGCCGCAGGTGAAAGCACTTGTTCTCGCCATGGCGGAGGCGTTCCCGGACGGGCGGCTCGTATTCGATGCCGCCGGGAAAAAGGCCGTGAAGCTCATGCTCAAAACGTGGATCCGACAGGCAAAAATTCAGGATGTCGGCGCGTATTTCTCCGTGGAGGACGCAAAGACCGAGATATCCGCCTGGGGCGGCGGTATTCAGGTTTCCTCGCGCGGGTATATGCTGGGGTATAACGATCTCAAAGACCCGTCGGTGAGCGGCTTCTTCCGCTTCCTCTCCCGCGTTGGCGACGGCAGCATGAAAATGCGGATCGTCCAGATCACCTTCCCGCCGAAGGATTGACGGCACAGCAGGAATCGTCCGGCTTTCAATGAAAAACGATCATGCGGCATTCAGCTTCGGCTGGATGCCGTTTTTCGTTTCCGGCGTGAGAAGATGATGCCCTGCAAGGCGATACCGGCAGCAGAGGGGGGAAGCGGCGGCTCCCTTAGAACTTGCAGGCATGTACAACGTATGCTAAGATGAAAAAATATTTCTGCCTGCGGGAGGTATATACGGCAAAATCTCTCTCTTGAAATTCGCTTAATAAGCTAATATAATAGCGAACAAAGAGCAGCGAACAAAAAGCAGCGGAGGTGCGCCATGAGCGAGCGGACATATCTTGCCATCGATCTCAAGTCGTTCTATGCCTCGGTGGAGTGCATGGAGCGCGGTCTTGACCCGATGACGACGAATCTCGTCGTGGCGGACCCGACCCGCACGGAAAAGACGATCTGTCTCGCGGTGTCCCCGGCGCTCAAGGCCTACGGCATTCCGGGGCGCGCCCGGCTCTTTGAGGTCGTGGAGGCGGTGCGGAAGATCAATGCCGCGCGGCACGCTGCGGCGCCGGGCCATGCGTTCACCGGGAAATCGTGCAGCGCGCCGGAGCTTGCGGCAAATCCATCGCTGGAGCTCGACTATGTCGTCGCGCCGCCGCACATGGCGCACTACATGCGCTACAGCGCCGGGATCTACAATATCTATCTGCACTACGTAGCGCCCGAGGATATCCACGTCTACTCCATCGACGAGGTGTTCATGGATGTGACGGACTATCTGCACACCTACCGCATGACGGCGCACGAGCTCTGCCGGAAAATACTGCGTGAGGTGCTGGACACGACCGGCATCACCGCCACGGCGGGCATCGGCACGAATCTCTATCTCTGCAAGATCGCGATGGACATTGAAGCCAAGCACATCCCGCCGGACCGAGACGGCGTTCGTATCGCCGAGCTCGACGAGATGAGCTACCGCCGTAAGCTCTGGGGTCACCGGCCGCTCACGGACTTCTGGCGCGTCGGCGCGGGAACGGTGCGGCGGCTCGAAGCGCTGGGGATGTATACCATGGGCGATGTTGCCCGCTGCTCGCTCGGAAAGAGCAGCGATTTCTATAACGAGGAGCTTCTTTATAAAACGTTCGGCGTGCAGGCGGAGCTCCTTATTGACCACGCCTGGGGCTGGGAGCCGTGCACGATCGCGGATATCCACGCCTACCGGCCGGATTCCAACAGCATCAGCTCCGGTCAGGTGCTGCAGGAGCCGTACGACTGGCACAAGGCAAAGCTCATCGTGCGCGAAATGATCGATCTTCTTGTGCTCGACCTCGTGAAGAAACGCCTCTGCACCGACCAGCTCACGCTCACGATCGGGTATGACGTTGAAAATCTTGCCGACCCCACCCGCGCTGCGGAGTATACGGGGGAGACACACACCGACCGCTACGGCCGCCGCGTGCCGAAGCACGGCCACGGCACGGCCAATCTCGCGGGGTATTCCTCCTCCACGCGCGAGATTACGGACGCGGTCATGGCGCTCTACGACCGCATCACCGATAAAAACCTCCTCGTCCGCCGCGTGACGGTCGCGGCGAACCGCGTCCTGCCGGAGGACAAGATCCCCTGCGCCGTTGATAGCGGCGAGCAGCTCGATCTCTTTTCCGCTGCGGAAGAGAACGCCCCCGCGCCCGGCGCGGCGCAAAAAGCGCGCGAGCGCGAACGGCGGCGGCAGGAGGCCATTCTTGCCATCCAGCGGCGGTACGGCAATAATGCTATTCTAAAAGGTATGAATCACGAAGAGGGCGCGACGACGCGCTCACGCAACAAACAGATCGGAGGTCACCGGGCATGAAGCGCGAGGAATGCCGCGACTATGACGATATCATACATCTGCCGCACCACGTTTCCGACACGCACCCGCCCATGCCGCGGCGCGACCGGGCGGCGCAGTTCTCCTCGTTCGCTGCGCTCACGGGGTACGAGGCCGTCGTGGCGGAAACGGCGCGGGAGTTCGGCGAGAAGGAGACCGGGGAATACAAGACGGAGCCCGAGTGGTGGTGACTTGTATTCCGGCCTTTGCTGCGGTACAATAAGGGCATATCACCGGGAGGGAATGTTATGGAAAAGATCGCACTTATCACCGGCGCAAGCCGCGGCATCGGCCGTGCGACGGCGCGCCGTCTCGCCCACGAGGGCTATACCGTCGCCGTCAATTACCGTGTCCGCAAGGACTGCGCCGATTCGCTTGTCGAAGAGCTCGCCGCCGAGGGGCTGCGCGCCGCCGCGTTCCAGGCGGACGTGGCCGACCGCGCGCAGGTGGAGAATATGGTGCGCCGCGTGGAGGACATGTTCGGCCGCGTGAGCCTTCTTGTGAATAACGCGGGCGTTGCGGGACAGGCGCTCTTTCAGGATGTGACGGAGGAGATGTGGCGGCGCTATTTCGGGGTTAACATCGATGGCGCGTTCCACACCATTCAGGCCGTCCTCCCGCCGATGCTCCACGAGCACGCGGGCTGCATCGTGAATGTCTCGTCCATGTGGGGGCTTCGCGGCGCGAGCTGCGAGGTGACGTATTCGGCAACGAAAGCCGCGCTCATTGCGCTCACGCGCTCGCTGGCTGCGGAGCTTGCGCCCACGCACATCCGGGTAAACTGCGTTGCGCCGGGCGTCATAAAAACCGATATGCTCGATGCTCTGCCGAGCGAGGTGCTGCCGCAGCTCGCCGAGGAAACGCCGCTGCGCCGTCTCGGCCGGCCGGAGGACATCGCCGCCGCCGTTTCCTATCTCGCGAGCGACGACGCGAGCTTCGTCACCGGCCAGGTGCTCACCGTGGACGGTGGCTTCATCCTGTGATTAACATAATACAGTAAACGTAATGCAGAAAACATAATGAAGTTGACAATCCCGCGCGGAAAGCCATTCTCCGCGCGGGATTTTTTTATATCTGAAAGTTTACATAATTATATTACGCCGATAAAATATGCCGCTCTGCCTATACTATATAATATTATCCCAGGATGAAATGGCGGAAAAGGAGCTTTCCAAAGCGGAGTATCTGCGTCTGCCGCAGCTTTGCGAAGCGTAGGCTTTTCGCGCCTGCCGCTGCGCAGCACTGTCCTCTATACGGAAAAAACGCCTTGGCAAAATCACCAATTTGCCAAGGCGTTATTTATAAATAAAGCTGATTTTTGGTGAGTATGTGCGTTGACAAGTCCTATATGCCGCATTACAATGTGGTCGTGCTCGAAAGTGTTGGTTAACAATGGAATAATAAGTAATAAGTCGATTTTCACATCACGAAAGGAGAAACATTACTATGGCAAACAGAATCATGCTCAACCAGACCTCTTACCACGGCGCAGGCGCCATTCAGGAGCTGCCCACCGAAGTCAAGTCCCGCGGACTGAAAAAGGCGCTCATCTGCTGCGGCCCCACGCTTCTGCGTCACGGCGTTATTGCCCGCGTGACCGACGTGCTGGACGCTGCCGGACTGAGCTATGAGATTTTCTCCGATATAAAGCCCAACCCCACCATTGAGAACGTGACGGACGGCGTTGCCGCGTTCAAGGCAGCCGGCGCGGATTACCTGATCGCCATCGGCGGCGGCTCTCCCATGGACACCTCCAAGGCCATCGGCATTATTATCAACAACCCCGAATTTTCCGACGTGCGCTCTCTCGAGGGCATAGCGGACACCAAGAAGCCCTGCGTTCCCATCATCGCCATCCCGACGACCGCCGGTACCGCCGCTGAGGTCACCATCAACTACGTCATCACCGATGTTGAGCGCAAGCGCAAGTTCGTCTGCGTCGATCCGCACGATATGCCCATCGTCGCGATCGTCGATCCTGAGATGATGAGCTCCATGCCCGCGGGCCTCACCGCCGCCACCGGTATGGACGCGCTGACCCACGCCATCGAGGGCTACACCACCAAGGCTGCCTGGGAAATGACCGACATGTTCCATCTCGAAGCTATCAAACTGATCTCCGCCCACCTGCGTGATGCCGTCAAGGGCACGAAGGAAGGCCGCGAGGGCATGGCTCTCGGCCAGTATATCGCCGGTATGGGCTTCTCGAACGTCGGCCTCGGCATTGCGCATTCCATGGCGCACACCCTGGGCGCTGTGTACGATACGCCGCACGGCGTCGCCTGCGCGATGATGCTGCCGATCGTCATGGAGTATAACGCCGAATGCACCGGCGAGAAGTACCGCGAGATCGCCCGTGCCATGGGCGTGGAGGGCGTCGATTCGATGACCCAGGCCGAGTACCGCAAGGCCGCTGTCGACGCTGTGAAGAAGCTCTCCCACAATGTTGGTATTCCGGAGAAGCTGGAAGCGCTGAAGGAAGAGGATCTGCCGTTCCTTGCCGAGAGCGCCTATGCCGACGCCTGCCGCCCCGGCAACCCCAAGGATACGAGCGTTGCAGAGCTGACGGAGCTGTTCCGGAAGCTGATGTAAGGCCTAAATAAACTATGCTCTAAAAATAGCCGTCCGGCGTCTGTCGTTCTTGACAGACGCCGGATGTTTTACTATAATTACGCTGCAATCAATTACGGCGTAATTATAGTGCATGAGGTGAGTCTATGGCACTGCGGGATCACTCGTTGGACGATAAGATCACGGCGGCGGCACGCGCGGAGTTTCTGGAAAAGGGGTACGCGGGCGCGTCGCTCCGGAAAATCGCAGAGAATGCCGGTGTTACGGTCGGCGCGATCCAGACGCGCTACCGCTCGAAGGACGAGCTTTTTCAGAGCCTTTTGCAGCCGTTTCTGGACGATATCGCCGCGACATTTCAAAGCGTGCGCGCCGATTACTATTCCGGCGGCGGAGGGGATATGCTCTCGCAGCTCAAAGCCTCCATGCAGCACGAGTCTGCGGCCATCCTTCATCTGATTTTCGCGCATTATGAGGAAGCGGTACTGCTGCTCTATCGGAGTGCGGGCAGCGCGCTGGAACCGTATTATGACGGACTGGTGAAAAGCAAGATCACCGAGAGCGCCGCTTTTTTCCGCGCGGCGGGCTATACCGGCGTGGACGAAACGCTGCTCACCCTGCTGATCTCCGCACAGTTCGACAGCTACCGCCGCATCGTTGCCGAGTGCCCCGACCGGCAGACCGCCGAAACGTATATGCGCTCGCTCATGACCTATCACTACGGCGGCTGGGCTGCGTTATTTGATGAGACATAACACACGCAGGAGGCGCAAAAATGAAATATAACGGATTCTATTATTGGATGTTCAAGGGCTCCATGAAAAAGGTTCTGGCGGAAAAATACGGCAAAGCCTATGCCGCCGAGATCATGAAAAAGAGCCGGAAGGTCTACCGGGAGCTTGTGGAGCGCGCGGACGATATCGGCGACGATAACCCGATGGCGTACAACGAGCTTTTTGCCCTCGCGTTCGTTGCGCCGTATATGGCGAGCGAAAAGAAGATCCCGCCGGAGACCGTGCAGGAGATGATGCGCCGCTCACTCTACCATATCAAATGGTACTTCGCCCGGACGGATCTGAACACGCCGAAGGGCAAGGCGGAGAACAAAAAGAGCGTGGTAAAATACGCCGAGTGGTATACGCCGGAGAAGGAAGCGCAGTACCCGACATCCTTTAAGGTGGACTTTGTCGGCCAGCCCTATGAGGGCGCGTGCTACTACCGCATCACGCGCTGCCCCGTCTGTGCCTATGCGGAAAAGCTCGGCGTTGCGGAGCTGATGCCGCTCTTCTGCGAGCTGGACAATGTGATGATAACGCTCCAGCACGGCGTGCTCCACCGAGAGCAGACCATCGCTGCGGGTGGGGAGTATTGCGATTATTATATTACGGGAGACAAAGAAAAGGCTCCCTGAATAAGCAGCCCCTGAGAATACCTTGTGTATTCTCAGGGGCTGTGCTTATAAAAGGAACGGAAACCTCTCCGTCAAAACCTGCGGTTTTGCCACTTCCCCCAATAGGGGAGGCAAGATCGTTTTCTGCAAACTCACTTGGCTCCCCTTTTAGGGGAGCTGGCGCGGCGCGCAGCGCCGTGACTGAGGGGTTAAAGTTCAAGCATATCGCGGAACGCCTTGATGTATCCATCCGCGGCGGCCTGTTCGTCCGCCTCGGCGGCCATGCGGAGCAGCGGCTCCGTGCCGGAGAAGCGGCAGATGACCCAGCTGCCGTCCTGGAAATACACCTTGCAGCCGTCCTCCAGACTGACGTGGTCGATGGCCGTGCCGAACTCCGGTACCTTCTTTTCCTCAAAGAGCACATTCTGAAGCTCCGCCTTGCGCTCCGGTGTCATGCGGAAGTCGGCCTCCGCCCAGCAGGGATTGCCGTACTGCGCGGTGATCTCGGCGAAGAGCTCGGAGACGGATTTGCCTGTAACGGCGAGCATTTCCACGAGCAGCGCCGCGGCGTAAATGCCGTCCTTGCCGGAGATGTGGCCGCGCACGGCCATGCCGCCGGACGACTCGCCGCCGATGATCGCGCCGGTCTCGCTCATCTTCGCGGAGACCCACTTGAAGCCGACGGGCACTTCGTAGCACTTCTGCCCAAGTCCCGCGGCGACGCGGTCGAGCAGGCATGAGGTGGAGTTATTGCGCACGCACGGCCCTTCCCAGCCGCGGTACTTTACGAGATAGTAGTAGAGCAGCACGAGCAGCTTGTTCGGGTGGATGAACTGACCCTCGTTATCGATGACGCCGAGACGGTCGGCGTCGCCGTCGGTCGCGATGCCGAGATCGCAATGCCGGTCAAGCACGAGCGCGGCGAGCGGCTTTAGCGTATCGACGTTCGGCGCGGGCAGCTTGCCGCCGAAGAGCGTGTCGTGGCGGTCGTGGATGACCTCAAGATCGCACCGGCACGTTGTGAGCAGCATGCTCAAGCTCGACCAGCTCACGCCGTACATCGGGTCAAAGCCGATGCGCAGCGAGGCTTTTTTGATTGCGTCCACGTTCACGGCGGAGAGAATGCTGTCGAGATACTCGTTCATCGGGTAATCCTCGATGATCTTCCCCTCGGCGAGCGCGGTATCGTAGTCGATGCTCTTCACGTCTGCGGGGGAGAGCTTTTCGATCTCCGCCTCAATGCGGCGCGTCACGGCGGCGTCGGCATCGCGTCCGCCCTCGGTGAACACCTTGATGCCGTTATAAATAGCGGGGTTGTGGCTTGCCGTCACAGCCATGCCGTAGGGCATGTTCCGGCGCTTGACGGTGAACATGATGAGCGGCGTCGGGCTCGAACGGTTGATGACGTAGGGGCGGAAGCCATAGCCCGCGAGCACCTCGCACGCCCAATGCGCCGATTCCTTGGAGAGAAACCGCCGGTCATAGCCGACGCAGATCTCCGCCCCGGCGTGCCCTTCTTTTTCCATGAGCACGCACAGCCCCGCGGTGAGCAGGCGGATGTTCTCCTTCGTAAACCCGTCGGCAATGATGGCGCGCCATCCGCCGGTACCGAATTTTACCATGTGAATCTTACTCCTTTCGGTCTATAGAAGGTTGCCATAATTTTATTTACATAAATAAGTTAACATAAAACAATTAACATAAAAATCAACACAGCTCGCGGAGCAGCGCGCGGCAGCCATCGTTCACATCGCGCCATGTGGCTTCAAAATCGTCGGTGTACCAGGGATCGGCAACGTTCCCGCCGCGCCCGGCGTGGTCGAGCAGAAGGGAAAGTTTCCCCTCCGGATCGCCGGAGAACACGCGGCGCATGCTGCGGAGATTCGCTTCATCCATGCCGATGATAAGATCGAAGTTTACATAATCTTTGGCCGCGATCTGCCGCGCAGTGTGACCGGCGCAGGAAATGCCGTGCTCGGCCAGCTTCCGCCGCGCCGGAGGATAAACGGGATTTCCCAGCTCCTCGCGGCTCGTCGCCGCGGAGGCAATGAAAAACTTGTCCGAAAGCCCGGCCTTTGATACAAGATCCTTCATCACATATTCCGCCATCGGGCTGCGGCAGATGTTGCCCAGGCAGACAAAGAGAATTCGCGTCATGGTGTTCTCCGTTTCATTTCGATGCACTCATTGTATCACATCGCCGCGCGGATGAACACCCGGTTTCTGCATGAAATTCCCGATAGGTTTTCACAATAATGACGGCCGAGATCATAAAGGTCAGAACATCCGACACCGGCATGGAGTAAAGTACGCCGTCCAGACCGAAGAACACCGGCAGCAGCAGAGCAAAGCCCACACCGAACACCACCTCCCGGAACATGGACAGCAGCGTGGACGAGAGCGCCCTGCCGACGGCCTGCAAGAAGATAAAGCACGCCTTGTTGACGCAGGCCAGCACCGTCATGCAGAGATAAGTGCGGAACGCCTTGATGGCAAAATCCGTATAGTAGCTGCTCTCGTTGGCCGCACCGAAAATGGCGATGAGCTGCCGGGGAAAGCCCTCGGCCAGCACCAGTGCCGCTGCGCCAACCAGTGCCTCGGCGATCAGCAGCCTGGTGAACAATTCCCGGACGCGTGTTTTTTTCTCTGCGCCCATGTTATAGCCCACGATGGGGATGCAGCCTGCCGCCATGCCCACCACGATGGAAATGACGATCTGGAAGAACTTCATCACAATGCCCACCACAGCCATAGGAATCTGCGCGTATTGCTCCTGTCCAAACACAGCGTCCAGCGCGCCGTATTTGCGGAGCATATTGTTGACGGCTGCCATCGCCGCCACCAGGCTGATCTGCGAAAGAAAGCTGGTGATACCCAGCGTCAGCATCCGACCGCAGACAGCGCCCCGCAGGGCATAATCGCTGGAGGCGGGCTTGATGATCTTCATATGCAGCAGATACCATACGGCGAGCGCTGCCGTTGCCGCCTGACCGATGACCGTAGCGACAGCCGCGCCCATCATGCCCCATTGGAAGATAAAGATGAAGATCGGATCAAGAATCATGTTGATCACAGCGCCCGCCAGTGTGGAGACCATGGCAAATTTGGGGCTGCCGTCCGCACGAATGATGGGGTTCATGGCCTGACCGAACATATAGAACGGGATGCCCAGCGTGATATAGAAAAAGTATTCCTGAGAATAGTGGAACGTCTCTTCGTTGACGGTGCCGCCGAACATGGCAATAATATTGTCCGCAAAAAGGAGATAGACTGCCGTTAAAACAAGACTGCCGGCAACCGATAACACAACGGCGTTGCCAACGCTGCGCTTTGCTTTCTCCGTCTCCTTTCTGCCAAGCGCCATACTGACAAAGGCACAGCAGCCGTCGCCCACCATAACGGCGATGGCCAGCGCTACGACGGTCAGCGGGAAAACAACGGTGTTGGCCGCGTTGCCGTAAGAGCCGAGGTAGCTGGCGTTCGCAATAAAGATCTGGTCAACGATGTTATAGAGCGCGCCCACCAACAGCGAGATGATGCAGGGGACGGCATACTGCCGCATGAGCTTGCCGATGTGCTCCGTTCCCAAAAACTGATTTCCGGTATCCATTTCAATCACCTTTCGTTCAAAAAAAATAAGAAATGCCAAGTCCGCCAAACCCGGACTTACGCATTTCTGCTGCACGATTTATTTATGAACTTTTCCCCATTTCCACAAAAAAGCGTGCGGCGTTTCTGCAACCGGATTTACGCAGAAATGCCACACGCTGTGAGCCCATTATAACGAATGCAGCGAGAAGATTCAAAGGAATTTATCAACAAATTTTCCGGCTGCCGCATCCCGCTTTCGGCATTATGACGCTGTTCTTTCAGTCGGCTGCATGATACAATGCGTTCGTAAAAAGGGAAGGAGCCGACAGGAAATGAAAAAGAACAAATACCTCGGGCCGATCCTTCTGCTCGCGGCGTTTGAGACCGTTGCGGTCACGCTGTGGCTTACGAAGGACAATCTTTTCTATCTTTTTAATTTCAGCTATATCGGACTTTCCATCGCGCTGGGGCTGTTCCTCTTTACACGAAACTACCGCCACGCCCGGCGCATCGTACAGCTTCTGGTGGGGCTTTATATGCTTGTGTATCTCGGCATCATCTGCCGGGAGAACATGCAGATCGAGGGCTTCTGGTATTACCTTTTCACCGGCGTGTTCGAGGCCGCGACCATCCACTATGCCGTGGCGAAGATCTTCGGGCCGCTGCTCTTCGGGCGCGGCTGGTGCGGCTACGCCTGCTGGACGGCGATGGTCTTGGATTTTCTCCCGTACAAAGCACCGCGGCAGCCGAGAAAACCGTTCGGCTGGATCCGGTACATCACGTTTGCCGCCTCGCTCATATTCGTAGCGGTGCTGTTCCTCGCACATGTGGGGAACCTGGAACGCATCATGTTCTGGGCATTTTTCATCGGCAACGCCGTTTATTACGCCGTTGGCATCGCTCTCGCGTATGCGCTGAAGGATAACCGCGCGTTCTGCAAATACGTTTGCCCGATCACCGTATTTCTCAAGCCGATGAGCTATTTTTCCGCCCTGCGCGTCACGTGCGACAAGGAAAAATGTATCTCCTGCGGAAAGTGCAGAAGAGTCTGCCCCATGGACGTGGATGTGACGGATAATTCCCGAAAGCGCAAAAACGGCACGGAGTGCATCCTCTGCATGGAGTGTGTCAAAAGCTGCCCGAAAAAAGCGCTGTAATGCCGAAAAGACAGACCTGAAAACACATCCGGTCTGTCCTTTGAATTTTAAAGGTCAAATCTTTCTGCCCAGCTCATCGGGCGGGAGAAAAATTCCCGCCTCGTCGGAAAAGTTTTGAGCCGTGCGGAGCTTTACGGCGTCTATCCCTGCCACCGCGTTGTAAACCACGCCGGGCGGCTCGCACAGCACTTTCCCGAGCAGCGCGAACGGCTCGAACGCGAGGGCGTAACGTTTCGCCCCAACGGCTGCGTCGATATGAAAGAACACCGCTGGGACTGCTGAAAAAGTCCCGGCAATATCCTAAAGCCCGAAGCGCCCCCGCCTGTCCACAAGACAGGCGGGGGCGCGTTGCGTGTGCATGGCGGATTGCCATAAAACGCGGCGGAAAAATTAGCGGAACTGCCGAACCTTTTGGGCCGCCATGCAACATTCATGCAACGGCGTTGACGCTCTTTTGCCCCTGTGATAGCATGACAATGCACACGGTTGCATGACCAGCTTTTCGTTTTTTTACGGAAGAACCCTGCCGTATTCCGGCGGGAGAAGGGGGGGTTGCACCCCAGCGTGCAAACGGTTGCATAATAGCGGGAAGGAGGGCGAATTATGTCCGCCACCATACGGGACGTGGCGAAGCTGGCCGGCGTGTCGGCGTCTACGGTTTCGCGCGTCATCAACAAATCCGCGCCGATCTCCGAGGAAACCTCCAACCGCATTTACCGCGCGATGGAAGAGCTGAAATACGTTCCGAACGATATTGCCCGCAGCTTCGCGAGCGGCAGCGCCCGCGCCATCGCCATTGCCGTGAACGTCTCCGATACACAGTCCTACGCCAACCGCTTTTTCAATAACACCGTCTTCGGCATCGAAACGGCGGCGCACCGGAAAGGATATAACTTTATCATCACCAGTGCAAACGATGAGCGCGGCGGCGCCGGATCGCTCGAAAGGCTGATACGCAGCAAGAAAATTGACGGTCTTGTCCTTCCTGTGTCGCTGCTGCAGAGCTCCATTGTGAAGCTCGTAGAGGATATGTCCTTCCCGTTCGTCGTCCTCGGCCGCGTGAAGCACGCGGGCGGCAGACTGAGTTGGGTGGATATCGCCAACGAGCAGGCGGGCGCGGCCTCCGTGCGCTATCTCCTCGGCAAGGGCTATCGCCGCGTTGGGTTCCTCACCCGCGGCGATAAGGAGCTTTTTACGCGCGACCGTCTCGAAGGATACCGCGCGGAGCTCACCCGCGCCGGACTGACGCCCGACCCGGTCTACCGCGTCAGCCCCGCCGCGGCGTTTGACGAGACAAAGCTCTATCTCAAAACGCTCTTTGCGAGCGCTGCCGCACCGGACGCCGTGATCTGCTGTGACGATAAAATGGCGCTTGCCGCGCTGCGCGGCGCGCGGGAGCTCGGCCGGCGCGTCCCGGACGATCTCGGTATTTTGTGCTTTGACAATACCGAGGTCACGGAAATGGCAGAGCTTCCGATCTCCGCGGTGGATGTCGATACGTTTGAGCTTGGGCGGATCGCCGCCGAAACGCTCTTCCGGCAGATGGATAAGCCGGATTTCGGCGCAAGCCGGTCGCAGATCACAACGAAAGTGATAGAGCGCAGCTCTACCATGAAACCATAAAAGGGGGGATGCGCCGTTGAACCTGGCAGCCATTCAGTTCCGAAATACGGAGGACTACCTCCAGCCCCGCGGGAGAAACGAGCTGGCCGTATCGCTCAGTACTGCCCGTGCAGACGCGGACGCGGTCACGCTCTTCTGGTGGCCGCGGTATGAAAGCGGCGAGACGCGCCGCGCTGTTCCCATGGTACGGGAACTTCGCGACGCTTATCTCGACCATTACCGGGCGGCCATCCAGACGGACGGCATTTCCGCCTACACGCGGTACGCTTTTCTCATCGAGAGCGGCGGCGAGAGCGTCTGGCTCGGGAAGAACGGCTTTTCCGCTGCGGCGGAGGAGGATAATTTCTTCGAATTTCTCTGGCCGAACCCGACGGACGGCAGCCGCGCGCCGGATTGGGCATCCGAGCAGGTATATTATCAGATCTTCCCCGAACGCTTCCGAAACGGCGATCCGTCAAACGACCCGCCCGGCGCGGAGCCGTGGGGGGCGCCGCCGACGCGGGAAAATTTTCAGGGCGGCGATCTTCGCGGCGTTATCGAAAAGCTTGGCTACATCCGCGATCTCGGCGCAACATGCCTCTACCTCACGCCCATATTCAAAGCGCCTTCCAACCACAAGTACGACACCGTGGATTATTTCGACATTGATCCGGCCTTCGGCACGAAGGACGATCTCGCGGAGCTCGTCCGCACCGCCCACAAGCTGGGACTGCGGGTGCTGCTCGACGGCGTATTCAACCATTGCGGGTATTACTGGCCGCCGTTTCAGGATGTTGTAAAGCATGGCGAGAGCTCCGGCTACGCCTCCTGGTTTTTCCCGCAGAGCTTCCCGGTGAATGAGAAACTGGAGAATTACGACTGCGTCGGCCATTACAAATGGATGCCGAAGATCAATCTGGCGGACGCCGGTGCGCGGGACTACTTCATCACGGTCGGCAAGTACTGGATACGCAATTTCCACATTGACGGCTGGCGGCTGGACGTGGCGGACGAAGCGCCCACGCAGTTCTGGGAGCACTTCTCCGATGCGATCAAAAAGGAAAATCCGGAGGCGCTTCTGCTCGGCGAAACGTGGGCGGACGCGCACCGGCTGCTGGCACCAAACCGGCTCGATTCTGCGATGAACTACCTCTTCCGGGACGCGGCGAGAGACTGGCTTGCAGAGGATCGTCTATCGCCCTCGGAGCTCGACCACCGGCTCAACCGGATGCTCTCGCTCTATCCGTGGGAGACGGCGCTGCGGCTTTATAACCCGCTCGACAGCCACGATACCGAGCGCTTCCGCTGGCTCTGCCGCGACAAGCGGCGGCATGCGCTTGCCGCTGCGCTGCAAATGACGTTCCCCGGCTGCCCGGCGGTATTCTATGGCGACGAGGTGGGGCTCTCCGGCGGCAACGACCCAAACTGCCGCATCGCCATGGAGTGGGACGAAGAGAAGCAGGAGAAAGAGCTTTTCGCCTATTACAAAAAACTCATCGGCATACGGCGGGAGTCACCGTCCCTCCTCCGCGGGGACTTCCGCACGTGCCTTTGCGACGATGCTTCCAACGTGTACGCCTTCCGCCGGACATACGGCGAGGAGGAAACTCTGGTTGTTCTCAACGCCGGAAACGAGCCGGTGAAAACGAAAATCGCCGCCGAGGGGGCATGGATGCCCCGCATCAGCGGCAGAAAAATTGTATCCTCGGAAAGCGGCGAGATCGCCATCGACGTTGCGCCGTGCTCCGCGGAAATATATCAGAAGAAAGCGAAGGGACGAAAATGAAGAAGTCTACCATGAAAATGCTGGCGCTTCTCCTTCTCGCAGCAATGATGTTAGCGGCATTCACTGCGTGCGGATCGAACGAAGCGCCGAGCACCAGCCCCGTTCCGCCGGCGGAGACCACCGAGAAACCGGCAGCCGGCAACGCAGAAACCGAACCCGTTACGATCAACTTCTGGCATCACTACAGCGCCCAGTCGGCGGAGAACGAAACTCTTATGAATGTTCTCATCCCCAAGTTTGAGGAAGAGAATCCCGGGATCAAGGTCAACGCCGTCTCGCACGAGTGGGCGGACCTCCATGATAAGATCCTCATCAGCGCGCAGTCCAACACGCTGCCCGATGTGGCGCGTCTGGATATTGCGTGGGTGCCCGAATTCCAGAAGATGGGCATCCTTACGGCGCTGGACGAGGAAATGGCCGATTTTGATTCCGTCACCGCCGATCTGCTCGAGAGCGCGATGAGCACCGGCTTCGTTGCCGGACACTACTATGCAATGGCGCTCAACACCAACACGAAGATCCTCTTCTATAACGAAAAGGCTCTCGAAGAGGCCGGCGTTGCCGTGCCGACGACGATGGACGAATTTGTAAAGGCTGTCGCGGCGGTCTCCGGGAAGAACAGCGCCGGACAGACGGTGTGGGGGCTCAACGAGCCCGCGCTCGCCGGTTGGAATGTTCTGCCGTATATCTGGTCGAACGGCGGCGAGATTACGAACGAGGATAATACCAAGGCCAGCGGCTACATCAACAGCGAAAAGACGATCGCTGCCGTGCAGATGCTCGCGGATATGGCGAAGAACGGCGAGCTCTCCGGCTACAACAGCGGCGACATCCCGATGACCGACGGCTTCGGCACAGGCCGGTACATCTTCCTTCTGGAAGGCCCGTGGAAAACCGCGGAGCTCGCGGGCGCGTATCCCGACATGGCCTACGGCAACTGCCAGCTGCCCGCCGGGGAAGCCGGATCCATCTCCGTACTCGGCGGTGAGGATATCGCGATGTTCAACGGCGAGCACAAGGACGCCGCGTGGAAATTCATGCAGTTCATGACGAGCCCGTTTGCCGAGGAAGAGATGGCCAAGTGCGGCCAGATCCCCGTGAACAAAACGGCGCTCGAAAGCGAGACCGTGAAGAACGCGTCCTTCGCTCCGTTCCTTGAAGCCATTACCACGGCGAAAGCCCGTCCGGCGGTCGCCACGTGGTCGGAGATCGACAACGAACTCACGGTTGCCATGACGAAGATCCTCACCGAGGGCGCGGATGTCAAAGAAACGCTTGACGCGCTCGCGGTCACGATCGACGGCCTGCTTGCCTAAATTTAGCATAAACCTTCGTATTCCGCAACAGTTTTATCATGCCCCGCCGCGTATGGCGGCGGGGCAACCGTATTTCACAGGGGAGGGATGACCATGATGCTGCGTTCCGGCAGAAACAAGGCGCAGTTCGCGGCGCTGCTCGTGCCGGGAATCATCGTTTTTGCGCTCTTTACGGTCTATCCGATCGTGAAGCTCTTCGTGATGAGCTTTCTGCGCTGGGATCTCGGCTCGATGTTTCAAAAAAGCTTCGCGGGGCTGGAAAACTACAAAGCGGTCCTGAGCGACAAGACGTTTATCGTCGCCTTCGAAAACACGCTCATCTACACGCTCGTCACCGTGCCGGGACAGATGGCGCTTGGCCTTCTCGCGGCGGTGCTCATCCACTCCATCCCGCGCTTTCAGGTAACGTTCCGGGTCATCTACTATATCCCGGTCATCACCTCGTGGGTCATCGTGTCGCTCGTGTTCCGGTATATCTTCAATACCGAGGGCATGCTCAACTATTTCCTCTGCAATGTGCTCCACCTCACGAAGGACTATGTCCCGTGGCTGAATACCCGCTGGGGCGGGCTCACGGTCGCGATGCTGCTCGGCATCTGGAAGGGCGTGGGCTGGAACCTTGTGGTGTTCCTTGCCGCGCTCCAGTCGGTGCCGACGGAGCTTTATGAGGCAGCGGACGTAGACGGCTGCACCGGCTGGAAGAAGTTCTGGTACATCACGCTCCCCAGCATCCGCCCGACGATCCTCTTTGCTCTCGTCATGCTCACGATCGGCGGCTTCAACGTGTTCACGTCCATCAAAATGATTACCGACGGCAAGCCCATGCACCAGACGGACACGGTGCTCACCTGGATGTATTATAAGGCGTTCAGCACCGGCGAGTTCGGCTATGCCGCGGCGCTGAGCTTCATTGTGGCCGTCACGCTGATGATTTTGGCATTTTTGCAGTTTCGCGCGATGCAGCGCCAGAACGACTGAGGGAGGGGAGAAGATGAAAAGCAGAAAAAACCGCTGGAGTCTCGTGCTCCGGTACATCCTCCTTCTTCTCGGCGGCGCGGTATCGGTCATGCCGATGATCTATATGCTCTCCACGTCCCTCCGGCCGAACGGCGCGCTTTACGAATTCCCACCGCACTTCTTCCCGAAGCTCAGCGAGCTTACGCTCGAGAATTACAAGTACATCTTCACGCAGGAAAAGTTTTACCTGAATTTCCTCAACAGCGTCATTGTGGCGGTCATCACGATCGTCCTCGCGGCGATCATCGCCTCGGCTCTCGCCTACTGTCTCGCGCGGTTTGAGTTTCCGGGAAAGAAGCTCTTGTTCGCGCTCGTCATCGGCATGATGATCATCCCCGGTACAACGCTCATCATCCCACAATTCCAGCTCGCGTCGTTTTTCGGCATTACGAACAGTCTCGCGGGGCTCATTCCGTTTTATGTCGCATGGGTCATCCCGTTTTCGACGTTCATGATCAAAAGCTATATCGAGGGCATCCCGCGGGAATTTGACGAGGCGGCGTATGCCGACGGCGGCAGCGTATTCACGGTGTTCTTCCGCATCATATTGCCGCTTGCAAGCCCTGCTATTGCCTCGGTGAGTATCTTTAACTTCCTCACCGCGTGGGAAGAGTTTACGTGGGCGATGACCGTCATCAACGATAACGCCAAGCGCACGCTGCCCATTGCCATTTCCGGCTTCTTCGGCCAGCACCAGTTCACCCAATGGGGTTACGTGTTCGCCATGTCCGTGGCGAGCCTCGTGCCGGTGCTGATCGTATTCATCCTCTGCCAGAAATACTTCGTTTCCGGCTTGCAGGCCGGCGGTCTCAAGGGCTAAAATGATATAAGTTATGTAAACCGGCGTCCCGAAGACCGATGTTTTCGGGACGCCGGTTTATGCTATACTGCTATACAGAAATGTAACCTTTGCCATGCTTCAATTGTTTTATATACGAAGGGCCTTTCAGAAAGAGGAATCATGCATGAAAACAGAGACAAGTGCGGTCATGGCAAAGTATAAGGACAGCCTCTTTTCCGCGGCCTTCAATGTCTGCGCGAATGCCGCGGACGCGGAGGACGTTGTGCAGGATACGTTTATCCAGTACCACACGACAGATACGCAGTTTGCCGACGAGCAGCACATCCGGGCATGGCTGCTCCGCGTGGCGATCAACAAGGCAAAAAACGTGACGATGTCCTTCTGGCACCGCCGAGGCGTGCCGTTGGAGGAGTACGCGGAAACGCTCGCCTTTCCGTCGCCGGAGGCGGGCGAACTTTTTGAGCAGGTTATGAAGCTGCCGGAAAAGTACCGGATTGTGATCCATCTTTTTTACTATGAGGATTACTCGGTGCGGGAGATCGCCGGGATACTGCGTATCACGGAAGCAAACGTAAAGGTGCGTCTTTCCCGGGGGCGCAGGCTGCTGAAAGAAGCGTTGCAGGAGGTTTGGGATGATGAGCAATAAAGAACTTTATAAACAGGCGTTCGGCGCGTTGCACGCGCCCGGCAGCATCTCTCTTGCTGCCGAAAATCCGGCAAAGGAAAAAGTCTTTCGCCCGGCGCGGCGGCTGGTTCTCGTCTGCGCCTGCACGGCGCTGCTGCTCGGCCTTGCCATGACGGCGTACGCCTGCGGCGGACAGCTCCTCAGCCATGTTTTTGGCTGGGGGAACAATATGGAAATTATGACCGGCATTGACGAAAACGGGGAAAGCTACAACGAGGTGCGTCTTCATACGGAGAATCTGACGCCGCCGGTCGTGCAGCGCGGCGGCAGGACGATCTTCATCGTCAACAATGAATCGATCGACATCACCGGCGAGCTCTCGCAGACGAAGGCTTTTCGCTATGACTACATGGACACGGACGGAAATACGCACGTCTGGCTGCTCGGCCTTACGTCCGATGACCCGGAGAACTGCGGCTATGCGGAGTATATAAAGCGCGCCGACGGAACATGGCTCGGCGGATGCTCTGTCGGCGTCAGTCTCGATGAAAACGGGCGCTCCTCGGCGCTCTGGCTCGAAACGGCCAAGCAGGAACTGAATATCAACTGGTGACAAACAGCCAGCCGGTGTATCACATTGCGATACACCGGCTTTCTTGAAAGGGACTCTATCCCGGATATCATGTCTGTGGGAGTTTTTCCCTTGAAAAAAGACTCTGGGTGCGTAATAATAGGACAGAAAGGCCGCCGCTTTTTGGGGAGGAAAATCGAAATGGCTGTTGTAAAGCTGCTCCTTTTTGCAATCTCAACTTTTGGATCCTTTGAGATTATCCGTGCTGTTACCAGGGACAAAATGAACCGTTGTTTTCTCCCAAGCATGACCATAGCTTTGCAGGTCAGCGCTTTGTTCCTTGCCGGGATACTGAATGTGCTGCCGGAAATGACATACGCATTGTATATCGCAGGCTTTATCGGTCTGGTTCACGCTGTATGGAAAAGAAAAGGCCTGGGCTTTCTGCGCGACTATATTTCCGTAAGCGCGGTTTTCTTCATTCTTGTGATGGCAATTTTAGTAGCTTATGTAAATGGAAAGATATTTACCGGCTATGACAATTTTTCGCATTGGGCATTAGTGGTGCGCAGAATGCTGGAAACGAACCGCTATCCAAACTTTCTGGATACGGTGATCTTTTTTCAGGAGTACCCGTTGGGAAGCTCCACGTATATATATTTTTTTGCAAAGCTGGTTGGGAAAAGCGAATCCATACAAATGCTGGCACAGGCGTATATGATCATGGCGGCCATTTTTCCGCTTTTTACATTTGCCAAGAGAAACTCTCTTCTGCCGGCAGCGGTTATGCTCGTTCTGGTTAATCTGCTCTTTTTGTATATCATACCGGTCGTGGATTTGCTTGTCGATATGTTGCTTCCGGTGATGGGTGCCTGCGGTATGACCTTTGCGGCTCTTTATTGCAGAGAACGCGATTCATCATGGGGTTTGTTCTTTTCTTCCTGTTATATGATCCTAATGGTGCAGATAAAGAATTCCGGGCTGTTTTTTGCTGCGCTGGCGGCATTGCTGATTTTGCACTTTGCCCGAAAAAATGGGACATACCGTAAAAGCAGTCTGGCAGCTGTGGCTCCATTTCTTTCGACGCTTCTCTGGCACAAGCATTGCGATCTCGTTTTCGCCGGGGCAGAAAAATCTAAACATGCTATGACGGCGGAAAACTTTCTGAATGGCTTTGCCGAGAAGTCAAAGGAAGATATTATAGAAATCGGAAGATCGCTTCTTCGGTTTTCCGTAACCTATAAGG
>ENA-UONY01000578-UONY01000578.1-human-gut-metagenome-genome-assembly--contig:-CS9-NODE-578-length-42723-cov-77.696330_pt1 | contig 42723 bp, 35 predicted proteins | sample MGYA00242465_ERZ724012 | MGnify/ENA metagenome assembly ERZ724012 | reverse complement strand
TGTCGCACCTCGCTCGCCGTATCGGCACTTAGAATTATGCGGTATTGCCTTAAAAATAGTTGGCAGACCATGAACCGTTATTCCATAGCAAACGGTGCGTAAAAAGTAAAGTGCCCGCGGGCTAAGGAACGCCGCACTGTGGCGTTCCTTACGGCACTGCGTGCCGCTGCCCTGTTCGAGTATCCCTGACGGTGCACCAGATCGTGCCTTCTTGAAATAGAGCAATAAAAAAACGCCCTACACTTTCGTGTAAGGCATTCTTTGGTGCACCATCAGTGGGCGCGTTAAGAATTCAGTCCGGTTCGCTTGTCGGCCTGTAAGGCCTCCATTTTGCTTCGCAAAACCGCTCGTGCGGTTGTACGCCGCGCGCGGCGTACATTGTTCGCTCCCCGCTTTCGCTCACGCTCAATCGTGGCCCCTGCTCACAAACCCGCAACCATTTTTAGCGACCGGTCCCCGCGAGACGAACACGAGCGCTTGCGCGAAGTGCGAGTCCGTCCCAAAGGGAATGGTGCAACAAAAAAGCCGCAACATTCGTTGCGGCTTTTTCTGGTGCACCATCGGGGACTCTCCCGCGGGCTAAGGAACGCCGCACTGTGGCGTTCCTTACGGCACTGCGTGCCGCCGCCCTGTTCGAGTATCCCTGACGGTGCACCAGATCGTGCCTTCTTAAAATAGAGCAACAAAAAAACGCCCTACACTTTCGTGTAAGGCATTCTTTGGTGCACCATCGGGGACTCGAACCCAGGACCCACTGATTAAGAGTCAGTTGCTCTCCTTAGTGACCAAGACTAAATCTCTTTTGGAATTAATATCACAGCCCCTTGAGAAAGCTGACTTTCGACCCCAGCATTTTTTATAATTGCTGTTTCACTTGTAGCTTGTTGCAGGTTTTCAAAAGGGACTATTCTAGTAAAATTCATACCACCAGACAAAGCCAGCAGTACAGAAAAAAGTATAATCAGAATTAGCCCCCAAAAAAATAGATACCAGCGTTTTTTCTTTTTGGCCTGATTCACTCTTTGGACAACTCCATTTTCACTAGAAAAAATCTGTTTAATTTCATCTGCAGTTAGAACATCTTTATAGTTCTCTTTAAGATCATCATAGGCGTTTTTTGTCATTGTTATTTGTTGATTTACTTCATAATTACATACAAACATATATATAGTGGAAGCAATAAAGAAAATCGTCAAAATTCCCATTATGTCCGGCGTAAGGATATTATTAAGTGGCTGTTCTGATGCTATATTCACTATTGCTGTTGTAAACAAGAAAACACCGATTGCCATAAGATTCGCCTTGAATTTGTCAAGAAATCCTATGGTATACTGATCCAGCTTTGAAACCAAATCGCAAATAAATTGCCCAAGTTTATTTTTGGCATTTATAAACTGTTCTGCATTCTTCTTAAGATACAATGAAAACTCAACATAAATAGATTGCAAAACATCGTCCCCAACACGAGCAACTCGTTGTCCAGCGGTACCATGCAAAAGGATTGCGTTTCTTGCAATTAGGAGTTTATCTTCAGCATGGACTTCTTTATAAACCCAGTCATATATTTTATATAACGTGTCGTTTTCCTTTATTTCGTCAAGGTTTTCCGACTGTTCAAGAAGTGTATTCCCCGCAAATTTAAACTGTAGGAGGCTTTCACTTATTAGAGCGCTATTTGCCAAATATGCAATTGATAGAACCGTGCATATTTTCTGAAAAATTTTTCTTACACCTTGGGTAGGAATATCATCCGCAACCTGAGTAACGACATAAAAATCGTCTGGTAACAAAACAGATATCTCTGAATTCTGGAAAGATGAAACAGTTTGACAGCGAATCAGCCGCTCTTCGCGATGGAAGGATGTAAGATCCGTTTTACTCTTTGGAGAAGCAAACAAAAATGATTTCGTCTGAAATGCAATTTCTCCACCATCTAAAATTTCAAAATAAAGTGGCTCTCTTTGTTTTTTCATGAATCCAGAAAACACTCGCATACAATGAGGAACTGAAAGCTTTTCTAGAAAAGCTGTTAGTAAAGGAAAACTATATACTGATATGCAATCATCTGCTATTCTCTTTTCGATTTCAATCTTTATATTTAGTTTTTCATCGCCAAATTCTTGTATGTACTCATCATAAGACTTTTTATTGCAATTAGTCAGATCAAGTTCATACTCGCCTTCAAATGAAATCTTCGCTTTTACAATATCTCTTGTCGAAACAGTTAATAAGCACTCTTTAATTTCACCATACTCCGGGAAAGCATCAGAACGGCATCTACATCCCATTGAAAAGAGATATAAATTTTCTTCTGCTTGATCCGGCACCATCGGAAAGTACTTATGCCACGTCTGCAGAAATCCCATACTTCCCCTCCTTATATATAAGTAAATTCATTGCTTATGTACGAACGAAACTTTCAAATGTTTCTTCATTGTCAGTCTCTATACGTAAATACTTTTTCCCGTTGCTATCATCTTGATAGGTACATATTTTTTCTTCAGGATTTTCAATGCCATCTGTAAGAAGCAACCGAATTCCACTAGTCACATCCAAAACTTTTCGAATTTTTGCTTTAACCGTGGACATATCACAGTTAAATTGATAATCAAAGTGCTTTTTTTCTGGAAGCTTTCTAATTTCACTCATAACTGCAGTATAATACTGCTCATCCATCTCAAAAGGTCGATAATTTTGAAGATGGTCAACCAATTGCTCTATATCTATAAAGCTATGACTTCTAAAATATAGTAAAAGATTGTTTCTTGTATTAAAATAATCTTTTTTGGATACCTTTTTTATGTGCCTTGTCAACACCTGATCAATACTCAAAAAGGCGCCTTTTGTATTTGTGGAGTCACTTCGAACCTCCTGTAATTCAAGGAATTCATCGCTCCAGTATTTAGCGCTTGTCCCAGAATAGACTTTAGCGTCAACGAATCCAATAGCGACTGTTGACAAATCTAGAACACAGAATTTCCATATATTCATATGATCTCGATCAAACCCTGTTCTAAAACTAAAATCAGCATCATCAACAAAGTTTGTATGTTCTACTTTTGCCAACAAGTATTTGTAAATATTCTTTTCGTCATCGTAGACTAATGCTTGTATTAAACTTCCCTTTTGTACTCTTGCTCCTAAATGTGCAATTTTTTCTTGCACCTTTAATTCCTTTTCTAATAGGCGAGCCGCAACACTCAACGACTGACTAACCATCGTCTGCTCTTGCTTTGCGTGAGTAACAGACTGACATACCAGTATAGCACTAGAAACCACTTGCGTTGTCAATGCTTTTGAACGATACTCTCTTATATTTTTTATATGATCCATTTGGTAAACCAAATGATGAATGTATCCATCAAAACCGTCATCAATCGTTCGCACATCCACCGTCTCGGTCTCATAGCCTAATACATGAACAGCTTTTGCGATGACCTGCATATCGTAGTGCCTCCTTAATCATTGTATGCATTAAGTATAGCATACTACCATAAAAAGAGACAGGTGTGTAATAATGTCCATACCTTCCTTTTTTACAGATCTGCGAACCTTCTATTTGAATTATACTTATATATGGATACCATAATTTGTACCTCTGTGTGAAATGAGTTACGAAACTGTTATTGTCATTTCCAGAATTCCACAACATAGGTATCATCTTAAACTAGATAAAGGAGGCTTCCCTTCTGTCACCCGGCTAAATCCAAAGCCTATATCATAAAAATGAAGCTCTCCTCGATAAATCGTAAACCTCCGATTTTTTAGGATGTCAATTTATATATTGTGTCAATAAAATAGATGCTAACTACGCCAAAGTAAAAGCAGCTTTCCTTGTAATATCCAACAAAACATGATACATTATCATTATAAAAACCGTCATTTTTATGAATATACAAAATTTCAGGGGAACCCTATTATGACCGAGTTATATTTTTTGCCCGCCGCCGGAGGGGATTTCCTATGGCTACGGTATGGTCCTTCGTGTAGCTCTTTCCATAATATTATTATAGACAGTGGGTACAAAAACTGTTGCCTTGATTTTTGCGCCATAATAAACCACATTTGCAAAGTTGGGGAAAGTGTAGAAGCAATCTTGTTGACACACTATGACAACGATCACATTGGTGGTTTTTTGAATTGGTTGCGCTTAAACGGCCGGGATATGCCCGAGATTCGAAAAATCTATTTCAATACCGGACAAGGCATTGCGAAAGCCTTTGGACTCGAGAGCAACACTCCAACCTTTGAGCAGTATCGCCAATACAAGTCAGCGAACTGTAATTACAGCGTGAGCAACGCCTATTCGATTATGGAACTACTGGAGGCAAAACGACTACTACCATTTCTCTGTTCCTGTCAAGTCATGAAACCTGATCCTGTCAGTTTAACAGATGGTGCAACAATCCGTTTCATTAGCCCTTCAAAACAGTCGGCTATTCAGTACAGTAAAATGTTTGTTGCCGAACCGAGGAATAAAGACATTGTAAATTACGGTGGATCAGCCCCTCGAGCCGAGTCGTGGGAGGACCTAGATGCATTGATGGAGGCCAGACCAACGGCAGATACATCCATTAGCAATGGAGGTAGCCTTGCTTTTTTGTTCGACTATGAAGATGTTCATCTAGCATTTCTGGGGGATGCCCACGCCAGTATATGCGTCGATGGCCTACGCCTGCTCGGATATACCAAGGAACACCCCTACAGGGCTGATCTCGTCAAGCTAAGCCACCATGGAAGCGCCAGAAATCTTTCGCTGGATTTGTTGGACTTGCTGTCTTGTGATGACTATTTGATTAGCACGACGGCGCGAAAAGTAGAACGTATCCATAAAATGGGAATCGCATTGCTTCTGCACCATCACACACCGATTCGACTGTACTGGAATTGCCATTATCCTAATCTATTTACCGCGCAGGATGAGAAATGCTATTTAGAAACTGGAGCCTTGACGATGTATCGACTCGATCTTGGGGAATCGACTCGCATTGTTAGGAAGGAGGGTCTAACGTTATATGGAAGATTATAGGGATTATGGTGCCTGTGACCAATATAGTGCCCGGCTGAGTGATGTCAACAACATGGGTGATCTTCTCGGCTCTGGCGTTCTTCTTATCCGCCACAAAGAACAGCGCGCCATACTATTAACTTGTGTTCATGTTGTGGAGAAGATTCTTGATCACGATTCGTTTCAGGCGGTATTTTCCGCCGATCCCAATCGCGAAGCAGTCATATTCAAAAAAAATAATTACCTCCATAAGGCTGAAAAGCCTTCTCAAGATTATATTCTCTATGAAACTGTGTGGCAAAGCTGGATGGACAAACTAGCAGATACCCGCTTAGAGCCTCCCCAGGCTACAATGAATCTCGTTGGCTTTGGATGTCCCGATAAATATAACGGATGTCCCATCCCAAGCAATCCTTTTGAGGGCGGGGATATATTAAAATGCTATATTAGCAACGCCACACCAAATTCCGAGAAAAGCTATTTTTATTGTCGCCTTAAGGACACGTCTTCGGGTATGACCGATCTCAATCTGCAAGGTTTTTCGGGAACCGGGCTGTTCAACAGGAATCAATGTCTAGTAGGCATCGTCAAAGGGAAAAACATGAAGAGAATCAATCCATCAGCTGTTGATGTGCCCGAGTACGATCCAGAGTTTATTGCACTCAACGTCAGTAACTTCTTATCCGCTTTTCCTTCACAAAACGATCAGCTCTTAGAAAGTACAGCGATGGTTCATTGTCTTTCTTCCCCGTTTTTCCCTCGGGAATTATATACGGATGCCAAGAACTCTGACGCAGGTCTTTTGAATTTATGGATTGTCCTTTTAACCATAAGAAGTCCTTTGGTTCTGTTTCTGTTCAGCGGAACAGACGATTTAAAGAACGCTCTGAAAGAAACAAGACTCTTATTCCCCCGCTGGGAAATATTTTCAATGGAAGACTTTAAGAGAAATGTTCCCCTTGCCAGCTCAACATATTCTGCGCTTTGCGAGGAAGGCTTAGCCTACATTCGGCAAAAACTAATCTCTTGGAAGCACACCTATGACAAAAGACCCATTCTGATTCACATCAATATCACCTCTGCCTCTCTCAGTCCCTCGGAATTGCTTAAATGTGTTAAAAAGATGGGAGGTTGTCTATACACTGACTACGTTTTTCTATCGGATGATTATTGCAAAGCGTTTCTCTGTTCCACAACGGAGCACTCCTTTGTTAGTTCTATGAGCCACCGAGAAATGATTGACTGGCTTTGGGAGCACTGCGATTCCACCAAGATACCGCTCGAGGAATTCGATGATAAGACGTACGATATTTACGAGTGCGTGGAAAATTTGCATCACTGGTTAAAATGTGAAAACTGGGAAGCCCTTTCGAATTTTCTGATGAATCAAGATACAAGTGTATTCTATCTTCGCAAAGTCATTGCGTGGCTGAACGATGGTAAAAAGGATGCTTATCATTCATTGATGATAATTTTCTCGAAACAGAATACAAATTCTGTGTACCGATGGCTGCTGCTTCTGTGCTGCCGTTGGTCGCTCCCCTTGCTGCGCGACATGCCTGAGGACTCTATTGACTTTCAGCTGCTAGCCTCTCTCTGGGAAAAGCCGAGAAAGACACAAGATGCTACTTTATTACAAATCGCTGCGACGGTTCAGCGGTTGGCTCTCATCCAAGAATATTGACTTTAATCTTAGGCGCATGGCGCCACAAACAGAATAAGGGAGGGTGTCTCAATGTCTTCTTTTATCGATTGGCACTTCTGCCATGAAATCCAGCTTTCCCCCAGGGAAATGGCCGACTATTTGGATTTACTAGCAGTATTCCGTAGCAAAAGTAACGACTGCCCAACCATGGAAAAAGCCCTGGCACTTCTTGACGCGATCAGTCTTCAACAACAAGTGTATGCACTTCCGCTTTTGGTCGATAATCTGTACTGCAGGGAAAAGTACAGATGGATGTGTGGACAGACAGACGAACTTGCACAGAGAAAAGTTGTACGCATGCTTCGGCGACAAATCATAAAATGTCTCAAGTCTTCAGAAGAGGGGAAGGAAAACTCTGACGACCGGCCCGTGGAACTAGCCAGCTATATTGACGGACAAGAACCTGTCGATTTGGCAAAAATAAAGGATCTGCTTGCCCTACTTAGCAGCGAGTCGGAGGCTACAGCAGAGAATTGCTCTTACCTGCAAGCGGAGCGATTCGGAATGGATATTGCCGTCTTGTCGCTGTTAGAAATCATTAGTCGTCAGAATCCGCAGGTGATTGAGCGTGTGGAGGAAGCAAACCCGCAGCTACTTGAGTCGTACTATAAGGGCTACTACGGCATTCTGCCCCAGTATCTTGCACTCCTGATGCTCGGCAACGCCAAGAAGGATTTTGAATTCATTTGCACCTATTTTCCTAGTGATTGGATGTTGTATCCAGAATATATGCGTCTTGCAGCACAGACAGCATTTTCGCAGGATTCAGAAGCGGAACTCGATGCACTTATTGTGGAAAGCTGCACCTTCGCGTTCTATCAGAAATACCATCCGAAAGTGTTCCAAAAAGGCATTCCAATCTGGTTTTCCACTGTTACCGAACTCAACAACGATACCTCCCAGAGCCGAAGGAGGGTACAGAGAGAACAGCAGAGCCTTTCAGCAATTCTTTGGCAAGCTGTGCTGTGGGAGCGCGCTGTTGAGATAGCACCGAGCGAAACTTTAAGAAGGCTGAATACCCTTTGGCAAACGCCAATTGGCTTGTCCACAAAGGGCCGAAATGAACGTAGACAGCAGATTGACGAACTTTTTCTTTTAAGAAAAATTAACATAACGAGCCAATGGTTGGCTAATGAAACAAATATTCGGATATTTTTCTTTAAAAATGGCCAAAACTCGATTACCAGCGCGATTTCCACGCCGTGGCAGCTAAGTGGTGGAGGTAACAACCAATATTCTTGCATGAAGACAAGCATCGGAGCTTTACGGGCATTCGCTGCACTGTGTGTTTTGCGTCCTCTGCTCCATGAGAACCCGGATTGTCTCAGTAGCATGTCCAATGAAAAGCCCGTCAACATTCTGCGTGTTTTGATTAATTTCGGCGCTGCATTTGGCACATCTTGGGCTCGGCGCGAGATAGAGAACCCACACGGGAAATCCGTGTGGAGCTATACGCTATACGGGCTGGGACTCTATGCTAATAAAGTTCTGACTTCTATCGGGACAGGGAAATTCGCGCCGTCACTGCCTGGTGAGCTGTTGGAGCAACTTAGTAAGATTGAAAGAACGCGCGGGAAATACCACAATCCGGAACTACAGATCCTAGCTAACAAGCTGGGTCAGCTAACTTTTGCTAGCTGGGCCTATCAGGCACAACTTTCGGTAACTGTATCCAGGAAAGGCAGTATTAAGGTATCTCCTTGGGAGGATTATAAATACGATATTTGCAGCAACCTGTTTTCTGACCCCGACAATTTACCACCACAAGAAGTCAGAGATAGTGCTGAAGCGTGCTGGCTTTACGAGACGACCGGTGTATATCTCCGTCAGCGACTCTATCCGTTTCCGGGAGAGTACTGGTATGCCCCTCGAGACGATGATGCTTTGTTGGCCAAAGTCGATGTTTACGAGCTACTGCGCACCGAAGCACCTCAGTACGATCATTGGCTAAACATCAATCTTCGAGAGGCCGACTTTACCCAGGAAGCCTGGCTTATTGCGCTTACCTTGCGTATCCAAAGCGGTCTTGTCAGAGGAAGTGTACCTGTGGAGTGGATTCAGTCATGGCGGGATTCATTGTTTTTGAATGCGGATATTCGGGAGCATCTGACCTTATTCCCAATATTAATCGATCTTCTCCGTACCCCTGCACCGGATGTAATCGCCGTTGATGCCGATCATAAACTCTATGATTTGATTTTGGACACCATAATTGAGGTTGTTGACCTAAATGTGAGTGATGATACGATTTTCTATCTTTTTGATTTGATTTGTGCGCTCGTTGGCGCAGAGCAGCTATTTGGTATGGCAACACTAACGAACGGCTGTACCAATCTGCTTTTTTCGCTCGATGGGCGCCCTGTAACCGAACCAATTTGGAAGGAACTCAAATTGTATCTGATCCACCAGCTCGCCAAAACTAATGTTGGCAGAGTGGATCGGTTCAAAATGATCGTCACTCGCCTCAACAGTCATCTACATGACAAATGTGAGTCTGCCAGAAAGAAACACTACGCCGTTCATGATGTAAAAAACGATTGGAACTCGCTGACCGACCACTTTTTACAGTACAGAGAAGAGCACTTTGTTGTTTCGCGACGGCGTTTAAAGCTTCAGAGTCCACGGCTGTTTAATGGCTTTGTCGCAGGGGAAACCAGAGCAGTTACTCAAGTTAACCGATTAGGGCTGGTTTGCCGTAAGTGGTACTCTATGAATGACCGTATTCATTCGAGATATTTCCTCCACACAGGGAGTAACCAACTTGAGGAGAAGGTACTTGAGGAGAAGGCATTTGATCCTCAAGGCCATCGCGTTAGCTATAAGACCGGTGATTTGGTTCAATTCAACGATCATACGATACAGGATGTCTATTTTGCTCAAGCTTTCGAAGGTGATCTGTTCAACGCACGGATTCAAACTATATCCACAAGCAAAGGGGTGGAGCTTGAGGGTTTTTTCCCCAGAGTGTACCTTAAGCCAGAAGAAAAATCCGAATTTGTCCCATCTGTACTAAATTATTGGGCGCCAGATACCCTCGCCTACGTGAACGGTGCTTACCCAGTCACAACCGACTCGTCCTGCACGGTCGTTTATCGTGCCGCGCTGAAATCCTATGTACCGCTGGAGCGAGATTTTTTTCGCCTACTGATTGATGAATTTTATTCCAAGGAGTCAGAGGCTGTCATTACGCTGCATTACATCGAATCGGAATATCTGTCTGGCGGCGACAGCGCACTATTCTCGGTAAAGCCAGGCTTTAACTATCGGCTTTTCACACAAGATTGGAGCAATTCGTGCTTCGATGCTCTCAAGAAAAACGTATTCGACCATGAGAACGCCTTGGGTATCAAGGTGCCAGTGCGACTGGCCATGGAGGGGGATTTTCCTCATCTATATGTGGACATAGAGGAGATTGATTGTTCCAACCAGCAGTGGGCCGAACTCTTCAACTCCAACGAGGTATATACCGCAATAAGGGACTCGAATTATCCGCATGAATACCACATCCAGTGCGATTGGAATGGAAAAGAGCGTTTTATCTCGGTTGACATCGACTTCAAAGCACCTCATCAGGCAACGATGAACGTTGAACTAACGGACAATGGATGGGATTTGACTAGGCAGCGATTGAGGAAGGCATTTATGACCCCCTGTGACACCCACTTTGTGCGCTTATCGGGCACTATTGCACAGCAGTGCGAGACCATTCGAAAAATCCGCGACCTAAAAGTTGGGAACATCCTCAAACTTATCACTTCGACTTCCCCCCGTGGCAGAGTTGGTTATTGTAACGCCATTGTACCTGCATTAGGACTACGGGTTAATTGCTCTCTGGAATCCCTTTCTCTGAGCACACAAACCCCTTTATCCGAATCGCTTACCAAAGGTCGTTTTTGTATTGTGGAAAAAGTCACCATCGTCACAGATAATAATTTTCCTCATCGGCCAGAGAAATTCTTCAATCCTCAGGAAAAAATCGAGGGTGATGTGCTATTAGGCATCATTACCGAGATAGTAAACAAAGTCGGAGCAAACACGGGAAATCAAATCGTTAAGACCGCCTTCCTTTATGGTGATACAATTCGGAAGTTTGATCTTCCATACTCAACCTTCAATGTTCCTCCACGAAATGCTGGTGACAGGGTATCCTTGCACCGGGATCGGGACGGCTGGTTTGCTACTGCAGAATGGAGAAGAATCAATGTCCGGGCGCTTTGGTCTGGCAAGCTCCACAGTTCGGGTGAATTGGCAGGGGAATATCTCGGGTTAATCAGGATTCCTGGTCAGCCTCTATGCTGCGCAACACAAGATACCTCCCAGCCCATTCTACATTTTTGGCCGCAGTCCCTTCGTATAGAGGCCCCGGATCAGGTTTGCAGTATTCCAATTTCTGAAATTGACAATCTGGACAAGCAGCCTCTCGTATTGCAGAAAGGTCCACTTTATTCTGATTGGGAAGCTTTTCCGTATGCTCGCCGGCGCTCAGTGGTGTGCCTGAATTATCAAGGCCGCCAAATCTGGGGGGAAGCAGCTACTGGTGATTTTGAAAACGGATCTTCGCAGTGGAAAGTCGAGGTTGAGGTCACAAAAATAAATGTTGCTCCTGAAATAGAGCCGCTGTATGACGTACGTCGTGTTTTTAAGCCGCGATTTAGCAGAGAAGACCTTGTTGGAACACAGCGCAGTAGGAGGGAAAATAAGAAAGATTGGTATTCGGATTGGTATAATTACAGCGATCGGAGCCTATTCGGAACTATCCATAACGGGAAATTTCACCTGAGCGACAGGGAGTTCCCTCCTACACTCGATGGCGACTATACCGATCAGTGGCTGACCGATTTGCCCTTCTGTGAAGAGGAACCACTCTGGTACAAATTTAGCAAAAGCACTTATCTGGAAGGCTACCCGGCCCGCGTCAAAATGCTTTACGAGAGCGATTGTTGGCTCGCCTCATGCAGGCAAGCGCCCCCGTTCTCTCTGGGCGAAAAACTTTTGGATGTGTTCAGTGTAGCAGCAGAGGAGATCATCGACCGCTATACATTGTACTTCACTGGTCCTGATGAGAATGGGCAATTGCGTTTTGAGTGGGGATATGGTTATACCCTACTGGTCTCCAGCGAGAACGTGGTAGACATGTCCAACGGTATCGTGGGAACAACATTATTCTATGGAGATTATGTGACCAAGTTCATGATACGCTGTGACGACGGCCTCTGGAAGCTGTATCTTGACCTAGATTCGCTTCATAAGAGTGTGGAACACCGCATCTGGTATGATGCAATGAAAGCGAACATTGTTCAATTACTCCGGGTCATTGTTAACAAGGAAAAAAGACAGGTACATATCATCAGCGTATCCATCTCGGAAGGCCAAATCGGATCAACTGAAAAATATCTCCTCGGTTGGGAGTGGAGTACACCTTACAGCAGCACCTTAGACGAGGAGAGCAAACAATTGCTACTGCAGGAAAACACCTTTACCCACGAGATGTGCATTTTTGCCGTACTCCGCCCTAACGGAACACGGGGCGAAGGCCAAAAGCAACTGGTGTTCCATTACATCTCACTCAAGCAAGGCGATTCTCACGCAGTTGAGTTAAAGGGCAAGCGGGTCTGCCTTGCAGCAGGAAAGATTCATTCAAACTTCGACATGCAACTCAAATCGCTTGGTAACGATTACTTTCTGAAGTTTTATCTCCCCACCGAGTTGCCCCAAGTGGATTGTGAAAGCACTATAGAGCATCCGACAATTACGGTCTCTGTAATGCGCCGGAACTTTTCGCTCGACGAGAGTAAGCTACGTACTAGTTTTTCTCACAATGGAGGGAATGATTTTTATGGGCAGCATATGCTGGTTACTCTTCTCTCTGAAGGGAACAAGCAAAATGGAGACACCTATGAATGGCAGGGTAGCATCATCCGAACGCCGCTACGCAGCACGGACAGTCTGAAAAAGTGGGTGAGGAGCCAGCCTGCCTGTATCGTGTCTCTTGGACTGGCTATACGGGCCGAAAACCAGACTGATGACGAAGCCTCTGAAACGCCGGATAGAGAAAATACAGTCCAAATCTGTGTCGAAGTAGCTCCGGGGATCCTTAGTAAAATTTGCAAGGACAATATCATCGGAGAATATCATGCCGGTGCGATTGCACAGTTGTTTCTTGAAGAAAATCAGATTATGGCCCGTACACTACTACCCAGTGATCGGTCTTATTTTCCGCAGGAGGGGCGTACTGTTGAGCTTTTGGTCATGGATTCCGCTGCTAAACAGTTCAAACCCCAGGGCACACTCCAACAGGAAATAGGCCAATGGAACTTTACAGTTGCCAGTTTTCCACAGATCCGGATCAAGTCACCATATATAGGCATCTTTATGAAAATGCCTTGGCCGCGCATCGGCTATGTAACCCCTGATCGTTTTGGTTGGAGCATATCTGACCCGAATGCGCATCCTTTTCCAAAAGCAGCGTTTCTTCAGATCAACCCCGAAAATAATCAACCGTTGTTGCACTTTTTTGGAGACAGACAAGAATGTCAGTCACAGCAGTGGAGCCAGTTATCCTTTATGGATAATAGCTGTTCTGTGATTGCTGACACAGTCAAAAAAGGCGTATGGCATTATCATGACAAATGCTACGCATTAAGTGGCACGGATGGAAGTTGGAACGTCAAATCGTTACCGAGCGGAGAAAATTATCAGGACATCGTTATATTTCCAGGCCCGCATGGACATCTGCGCATTCGCAGTGAGTTTTTCCGGAAATACGGATATTCGGCCCACGAGCTAATCGAATACGGCTTGCCAAATGGTCGCAGCCAGTTCCCAATCGCGGGCATTGGTGAGGGCAGTATCTGGATTGAGGTCTATCCGAGCCGAATTGTAGAACTGCCGAAATCTCTTCTGTTTATCGGTAAGCATAAGCAAAATTTTAATAATTTTGCACTTTCACTCCTTTCTGCAGGCGATGAAATAACCCTTGAGACAGATTTCGGTTTTAAGGGCGGGCAACGCCGGTTTACAGTAGTCAATCTGCGGTATGGGCTTCGTTCTAACCTTCCAGCAACTGGCTGTGCCTTTCTACCTGTTCTTGAGTGCTTGCCAGACGGTGTTCGTCTTGGAAACAAACATTGGCAAATGATCTACCCCTGCGAAGACATCAAGCGTGTGCAGGGACATTCCATGGTTGCACTGACGCACGAGAACCTGATCGATCCGGAACGGAAGCTCCGGCGTGGAGATACCGTGTTTGTCCGCTTCGATGGTAACAGTTTGCACATCGAGTACAATCAAAATCTGAATGTGTTTGCAAGCAATTATGAAGAACATTGGCACGGAGCGCTATGGCTCAGGAACTGGATTTGTGACCTTGTGATGAAAAAGCGGTTCTTCTCCGCAATCAAAAGTTCTCTTCCTCTAGAGGTTGTAAGTATCCCCAATGGTGAGCACATCTATGTGGGCTATTCGCAACCTGAGGAAAGTTCCTATCCGGTCGGGACATTCCTATACAGTGTTGCATTGGGATTAGTGGTGGAAGGAGATACTCCATATGTAATTCTCCGGGCCGGAAAGCTGCTGCTTCATATCCCGTACGAGCAATTGCTGCCGGGATTTCCGCCCCTGTATGCAGAATTCATTGTTGACCACTTGCGGGAACATCAGACCGGAATCTGGCTGCACAAAACAGATAACGGTTGGACAACAGGCATCAATGACCAGTCACCTGCTCGCGGAGAAATCAATGTGTATTTGCTAGACTGGATCGGATCAGCACACGGTATTCTCTGTTGTGCTGAAGAAACACTTTCCCTTCTATGGCTACCAGTTGGTCGTTCTTCCTTTGTAAGGCTTCCGACCAAAGGAGATACTGAACGGGAGAAGTTCATTTGGCAGGCACTGAAACAATCCGATGGAAATAAGATACTTGCCTCTACAGATAGGACTCCTCCCCCTATGAGCGGGATATTAAAAACAGCTCATTATGTAAACGGGAATGAAATTGCCCTGGTTGAGCCCAATGCTATTGATACTTCCCGCTTCCTAAGGGCCAAGTTGCGTGCAACCCCGCTGGTCGAAATGAAAAAACATTCTATGTACGAGTGCATTGCTGAGCTATATCCTCGGGGAGATTTGATTGAGCTATATTCAGAATCGGATAACTTTACCTGGGGCACGCCACAATCGATTATTATTTCCAAAATCAAACGAAATGCAATTCTGGCTGTTGTTGAGGACTCTATGCGGGAACGAATTCGTCTCTCCCCAATGCTCTGTGCGCGTTATCACACAGCTTGGAACAGTAGTGACGAGAACCCTAACAATGGGTATCTGCTCACCTCTGATCAAACAAATTATGAGATGTGCTGTCGAGCATCCGACGATGTTTCGAACCAAGTGGAGACTGACCTCAGTACGTTTGATGGTACCGACGGCAAGCTGGTGTATCTTTACACCTTTCTGAAAAGTGGACGCAGACTGACCCGCACCTGGTTTCAGCAGTCGTTCGGTTATCTGAGACGCTGGCTCAGCAAAGAGGAAACGATTCAGTTACTCGGCGAGGCTGGTGCGAAAAAACGCTATTCTGAAGAGAGTTTTTGTGAAATCTTGACTGCCGTGTTGTTAATGCGCTTCCTTGGGACACAGTGCAACGATCTGGAACTCCGCAGCAACATTGGCAAGTTGGCTGTACACACTGCACGGATGTTAGGCCTTGCTTGTGAGGCTTCTATACAGCAGGAGATCCTCCTAAACTGCATTAAAGCCGGGGACAGAGGCGGACTTTGGAAGCGGCTCTACAAACTAGACCTTAGGGGCACTCAGTCGGATGGCAGCGATAACAAATTCTTCTACGGGACGCTAAACCCACAGCAATATCGTCAACTTCTCCGCACCTGCGAGTATATCTTGCATCGTAGCAGCTGCAACGACTCTGATCTTCTGTTGACTGCAGAAAGCCTGCTCTATGCTATCGGCAAGCTGGATGATTTCGACTCTTTCGAAGCACACTTAGACAAAAATCTATTCTCGTTGCTTTTCTGGCAGTTCGCCAAAATTGCTCGCACACTGACCCCGAGGGGAACAAATCTTCTAGCCTTCGACTCCATTCCCGAAGTGCTCAATTGGCAACTCGATAGCCTGTGGGACGAAATCCAAAAGAAGCACTTTATTACTGCACCACTCTATCTGGACAACATGGATGGGAAAACAATTGCCCCTTTCACGGAAACGCAAAAGCGCGAAATTAAAAATCTTGTTGAAAGTTGCCGCGATGGCTTGGATCGAGAATGTCATGTATTGCAACGTCATTGACCCTGCCTGCAAAACTTTGTGAATCAGGTCACTTCTAATAGATAGGTCTATGCCAAAAGTATGCTTATCCGATAATGAGGCGGGCTATAGCATTCAACTCATTTTGTTATTTGTATGATTTGAAATTACTCGTAACCGTTTTCTGCTTTTAATGGTAATGTAATAAGTAGTTATCTGCTGTTTATGGGGCTAAAGCCACCATCATCATTGGCTGGTTCTTACTCAATCTTCAGAAACTGCTTATAACTGCCCTTCACATGGATCGTCACCTTATATCCCCTACCAACTTCCACTTTTTCAAACAGCTCCGCTAATATGGCTCGCTTTCGTGGGATAGAAGCCAGATTGAATTCATTAGCCCACCCCAGGAACTCATTATAGTAATTGCGGATCTGTTGGACCGTTGCTCGATGGTTGTTGTTCTGTAATAAGGCAGCGTATTCATCTTTGGCTTGTCTGACCTCTGCTTCCGCCTGCGCAATCAGTCGGGCCAGCATCTCCTGCGAAAATGTACTCGTTCCATCCAAACATTTCAGAACTTCATCCTCATAGCGTTTCTGCTTATACTGGGCTGCCTTGATTTTCTTCTCGGCAGCCTGTTTTTGTCTGTTTTGTTCCGCATCCTGCTGTCGGATTCTCTGTTCAATGCTCTTGTCATACGGCTCACTTTTGATCTTGCGGAACAGCTCATCAGCATAGGCAACCACAATTCTATCTACCCGTTCTGCCAGATATAGAGCCTGGCCATCACATTCCCGCAGGTGCTGGCCACGCTGATAACAGTTGTACTTGGCCTGCACCTTTTCCCGAATACTCCCATCAGCCAGCTTATACCGATCCTTATGCAAAAAGGCCGACATCTTCGCCCCGCAATGTGCGCAGACTACGATGCCGGCCAATAATGTTGGATTGCTGCTCTTTTGGGCAGCATTTTTATCTTTCAGTGCCTTTTTGCTTCTCTTGCTGATCATCTCGTTGGCCTTGGCGAACAAAGCCTCATCAATGATCTGTAGCTGCGGCATAAACTCTGATTTTGCCGCCTTGGTAATGATGTATCCTGTATAGCCCTCGTGCTGAATCATTCTCTTGATATTGGAAGACTGGAACTCCGCCCCCTGGCGGGTACGCAGTCCTCGGTGGTTCAGCATCTGTGCCATGGCATACCCACTGGCACCTTCTTCCGCCACTTTCATAAATACTTCGCGGACCCATTCCGCTTCATCTGGATTGACTTCCAGATCCTTTACGGGCTGGTCTCTCTTGTTGACTCTACCTTTATTAACGGCACGATATCCGTAAGGGACAAAGCCTCCGGCAAAGTGTCCGCTGGAAACGATCTGACGGATACGGTCTCTGGTTCGCATGGAGGTCTTTTCGCTCTCCCCTGCTGCCTGCCAGAACCGGATATAGTTCATCAGCTTATCACTGTGGCTCTCGATACGCTGCTGGCCTTCGTGGGTGCTCCACATCTGGATACCATGCTGGACAAACCATTCAAGTACGAATGGTGTTTCACTCTCAATGCGTCCCAGCCGGTCAAACATATACACCAGAAGGATATCGAAGTTACCCTTGCTTGCCTCGCTGCGTAATTCCTGAATCACATCCCGTCTACTGGCGGAGACTTTGGATCCAGAGACACCTTTTTCAGCCTTTTCCAACACCACACGCCATCCATGCTCTTGGGCAAACTTCCGGCAGGCAATTTTCTGCATTGGAATATCATCATGATCCACCTGACCCTTGGTCGACACTCGGTAGGACAAAGCCGCGCGCGGCGAATCCACAGGCAGCCGCATTTGCTGGGCAGAAAAGTAGGCGTCATCCAGCCACTTCTGATCAGCTTGCGAGATTTCCACTTCCTGACCATGTTGATCCCAAAAAGTCATGTTTCTTTCTCTCCTTTGATTGGGTCTTGGTTATTTGCCTACCTCAACAATACTCAATACACGACAAGAAAGCTATTACCAAAACGGACAAACTGACTTCCTAAGGCTGGGCCAAATTTGACGTTTTACCTCCGCGCGCTTTTCTTTCAGCATAGGCATCCATGATCATCGCTTTAATATTTTCTAGGGTTTTATTGTCCTCCTGCGCTGAAAAGATAATGGAAACTGGCATCCCGCAAACTTCGCGTACTACTCTCACCCGCCCATCCGGCAGTTCCTCAATAGATTCTTTCACACTTTTTCCTTTCGCCATTAACTAACCGAGATACCTTTCAAACCATAGAGATAGAGTTGATATCTCAGGTTCATTTCTGTAGCGATCAGCGTTACATCATGTAATTGTAATATTGCAAGAATTTTGCTGAGTTTTCTTTTCCTTCTCGAAAGACGAGACAGTCTCGTAATTGCAATAGTATCAACATCTCCTCTGCGTACAGCCCGGAGCATCGCAAACAGGCCAGGCCTCCAAAAGGAATCGGCCTGAGCACATTCGCAGCTTTGTCCTACGATACTGTATCCGTTGCAGGTTGCCCATTCACGGAGTTCTGCCAGCTGCTGTTCGGCAACGGCACGATGTCCGCTTCCGGTGCGCGCATATAACCAGACTCGCGGGAAGAACAGAGCATCTTGTTTCCTGCGCTCCATTTCACACCTCCGAATCATAATTCGGAAGAGTCATCCAGTGCCGTCCGCCCGGCTCAATCCAACCGCTTTTGACGCCGAAGGTATGGATGCCGTATTGCAGCAGAGAGGCAAGCAGGCCCTCCAATTCAGGGCGGCCACAATACAGATGATGGGCATCTACCACAATAAGGACGTCTGCTTCACCGTCTGCAGCGGTGCGAAGCAGATCTGTCATGCCAGGGCGCAATGTCAGCGGTTGATCTTCTGTTCCTGCCTGGGCATACAGCTCCTGTACGCAAGGCCAACGCAGTTTACGAAGCGCTTTACGGCAGATCAGAATCTGCTGCCGCATGGTGAGATCGCTGTTCCTGACTTCCTGGATGAAACAAATTGCCCGCATGATAATCAACCTCCTTAGGGAATCGGGGCTCAAAGTAACTGCTTTTTTTCTTGGAGTGTAAAAAGTTCTGGATATCTATTAGTTTGTCCGAAATCGGCATCACTGGTAAAGCCTCCAGAACGGCCTGATGGTATCGCTTTCCGGGAGCTGCGCGTGGATCGAGAACGGCGACCACGCAGCTGTCGGTTTCGGTGCGGATGGCACGGCCAAAGCCCTGCCGCAATTTGATCTGCATTTCCGGCACAACTTCGGCCTGGATGTAGCTGTGAAGATTGCTGTACTGCTTCCGCAGGGCTTCTCCCAGTGGGTCAGGTACCTGAAAGGGTAGCTTCACGATGATGAGCAAGGAAACCATATCTCCAGGGAAATCCACACCCTCCCAGCAGGCTCCGCTGGCAAGCAGGACGGCATTGGGAAGCTGCTTGAAGCGTTCCAGATAAACCTGCGGATTGCGTTGCGCTTGCAGCACCGGAACCGGAAATGCGTCCTTTAGCTTTTCATAAACACGGCCCATCTGATCGTAGGAAGTGAACAACACCAACGTGTGTCCGTTGGCGGTATTGATCAGCTCCTGGATCTGATGGGCCACACGATCCTCGTCCTGTTTGTAGGGAGGCTTTATATGCTGAGATTCGGGAAAATAGAGTAAACAATTCTCATCGTAGCGGAAAGGGGAAAGGATGCGCAGCGTGCGCAATGGGGTTCCGCGATCCAATCCGAACTGCTGTTCTGCATGAGTGAAATCTTCTCCGGTGGCCAGAGTCCCGGAGGTCAGGATGGCGGGTTTCTGCTCCCGCCAGAGTGCATCGTAGACACACTGGGGGAGATCGAAGGGCACGGCACATAAATCGACGGCCAATATGCCGTTTTCTCGGTGGTATTCCACATAGCGAACAAAAGTAGAATCGTGATGAAGAAAAAGCGGCAAGAGTCCTTGGATATCATGCAATTTATTGCGCAAAACGAGCGGAGTTTCTTTGTTCTTTAGCTTGAGAATTTCCTCAATAGCTCTATTCAAATGCTGCAATGCGGCGGATTGCTCGGTTGTCAGGCAAAGTGATTTTGCCCGTTCCGATTCGTTTTCTGCCGGTGCAAATGTTGTTAGAAATTCCCGGCTTGCGCCACGAAGTTTTTGTGCTCCCAAGGCGCAATGGCTGGTTTTCAGGATTTCTTCGAAATGAAGCAAGTCTGACGAACGAATCCGCCGGGTGTTCATTTGCCGCACTGTCTCTGGCAGTTTGTGGGCCTCGTCTATTACCAATGCCTGATAATCTTTCAAGAGAGGTTTCCATCCATTTTGGCGATGTGCTGCGTCGGCCAGCAGGTAGTTATGATTGCAAACCTGAATGGTAACCGAATCACCGTTGGAATCTTTCAAATACTGCCGGTATCGGCAATCGGAATGCAAGATACAGCTGCGGCTGCAGCGCTCTGGCACACAGATCAGACGGCGATCATGACGGGATATTCCTGGCAAAAGATCCAGATCCAGGCATTGGTTGGCAGCGCGCAATGCAGCTGCCCTCCTGCGGAACCGTTCGCCACGAATTCCAATCTGCTTTTGTCGAATCAAGAGCCGCCTGTCACAAGCAAAGCGCTCTTTTCCTTTTCGCAGCACAGCACAAATAGGTTTTTGAATATATCCGTTATGTATTAAAACTTCAGATAATAACGGAATGTATTCTAAAAGAATGGCGTTCTGCAGAGCAATGCTGGCGGTGGAAATCACCACCGGACGTTGCATCTGCCGTGGCCTTTGCAGCTGCCACAGCACGCAGGCAACCAGGTAGGCATAGGTCTTTCCCAGTCCCACACCGGCGTCACACAGGGCCACATCTAGGCCAAACAGGGCGTCCAGCATCGTGTGGCACAGTTGAATCTGTCCTTCTCGTGTGACCATCCCCCTGGCGGGGAAAAATTGTCGGAAAATCTGCTCAACCTGACGGTGGGCTTTCTCGTAACCAGTTTCCGGGTTTGTCATTGGATCATCTCCTCGGTTGATGACAAAATAATGCGGCGCAGCGGTTGGTGCACTGCGCCGCACGGGTTCGACATCAACACATGGGGCTGTTGATGTTCAGAAGAAAAGAGAATAACATGCAGAAATGCCATATTTGCAGCTCGCCCCCTGGCAACCGGGAACACGGTTCACTTTCGTTCGGCAAGCCGCTTGCGCAGCTTTCACTGGTGTTCCAAGGGTCTAAGGATTTCAACCCAAGGTCGGCCACCCCGTCTGACGTGCGGGGCAACAGGTGTATCATTATCTCCCTTTACAGATCATGGCGAAGCAGTTTTCACTGCTTTGTCAGTAGAATGGATCGCTCAATACAGTTTCACCAACTCGTTAAGTGTGAGATTGTATGTCATGGCGCTTCTCTGATCACGCTACCTGCTCGGGGAACGTGCCTCCGTGCTGAGTATTCAATTATCAAGGTCGAGCATGCTGCCCGCTAGGAGCCAAAATCATGGAGAATGGACTGGACGATAAGACGCTTTTCCTCGGATAAAGATGGTAAAAGTTGCTCAAGGACCTCAATCTGCGATGAGCTGAGCGATTTACGTACAGGTCTCTTTTTCTCTAACAGATAGATTCCACCGTTCTGACCGCGCTCTGTGTAAATATCGCAACGAAGCGATAAGACAGTTATATCTTGGCAAATTGTTTGCCGAGTCACATGAAACCGTTTGGCCAGTTCGCGTGCTTTTACCTTGCCTTTCTGGCGAAGAAGCTCAACAATCGCATCTCTTCGCCAGTTCGCGTCCACTTCCCTTCACCACCTTGTTTTGGCTCTGTCAAAATTGTAGCTGCCAAATGTCAAATAGACCTTTACATTAGCAAAAACATTTTGAAATAAAAAACGCCCGCCGCATACAAGATGCGGCGGGCGCGTATTCATTAGAACAATTTAAGAGCGACCATTATTTTTTATCTTTCGGCTGCGGCAAGGGTGTTTCAGGGCGGTGGGGCTGATAAGACCAACAAGCTGTACACGGCTCGCTGCCTGCCTCACGCCGCAACATATTTTGCAATACATTACGAACACCTTTATACAATTTTGCTTGCAATTTCATAAACGCACCTCCTTTTCGTTTGTAACTGATCACTATTGAATACCAAAACCTCGCTTTGCTAAAACAACAAGCAATGCAACGCTTGATTCTGCCATAATCAATATATAAGAAAACACCGGTTCAATAGTAAATAGCACCATTACAATAAGTGCGTACTCCGCAATCCTTCTATGTACTGCCTTTTGAAGACATTTCTTTTCTTTTTCTGTATAATGGATTTCTTTATTATTACAAGGAGCCAATACAAGAATTGTAATCGTTGCACATATAAACAAAGCCACGGCTACCAAAGGTTGCATAAATTTTATGGCAACTAAACAACCATATTCACAAAGTAATGAAAAAGAAAAGCATCCTCCTACGGTTGCCATATGCAATCCATTGGTCTTTCTGCGCAAAAATGCCACACCCAGATTAAGTAGTATCACCTGTGGCCAAGAGGCCAAAAACAGACCAAATGCCATTAGGATTAAAAAACCAACAACATTGGTAATACGCATTTGTAATGCATACCGGCACCAATCGGATTGATTTTCTTCAATAAGCTTTGCCCGTAAACAACAGTCTGTCAATCTATTTGCCAACAGTTCCATAAAATACCTTTTAGTTTCTACTCATATTAACTATACTAAAGCATAGCAATGAGGTTTGCCAGCTTTTTTGTCTCAAAAGACGACTTTTATGTCACGAAAGCAAAGTATTGGGCAGTTCAGTAGCAAAATAAAACCACCCCTCTTGGTACTCCATAGTATAAACTGCCTTGTACTTTTTCAAAATGGAACGAACGTTTTCAAGGCCATAGCCGTGGAGTGTCGGGTTTTCTTTGGTAGAAGGCGGCAATTGTCCCGGCTGTATGGATACCGGCAGCGAGCGATTATGTACAGAAAAGAAAAGTTCTTCCTCCTCCAAAAGAACTTGTACCCGTATCTGGCGTTCCTCCTCCGGCAACTTTTCACACGCCTCAATGGCATTGTCAAAAATGTTACTGATAATGACCGTCAAATCCACAATGGACAGTTTCAAAGGGGAAAGATCGTTTACCATAAACTGGATGTCAATATTTCTCTTTCTTGCCAGCAAAGCTTTTTGGTTAAGCAATGCATCCAACGACGTATTTTTTGTAGATACAAGAAGTAATCTAGAAATAGTGGTTTTTTGCAAGTTGTGGATGTAGTTTCGCGCATCCTCGGTCCCATCATCTCTGTTCAGAAAAGCCGCCAACAGATCCAAATGCGAGTGGAAATCATGGGTCAGTTTACGTTGCTGCGCATACGCTGCACTTAATGCTTCAATGTTTTCTTGTTGAGCTTTGGCCTTTGTCTGCAAGCTGAGGGCTTCTTCTCGAAAATGTGCATTTTGTTCCATCCAGCTAACAAGAAATAGCGCCGCCACTTGTATGCTTGTCAAGAATAGGGCACAAACAAACAGTGGCTTTTCCGCCATTTGACCACACCGAAAACTTGCACCAAAATAGAACACCAACAATATATTAGCAAGCGAAATCAGCATTGGAACTATATACGTTTTCCAATTTGCCGGCAATGCCCCATGTTTTGTACGCAATCGTTTTTGCAGATAGCAGATAGCAACTGTTATGCAACGCACAGTAAGCGGCAAGAAAAAAGTGCTTACAAAATTTGTTTTTGTGAATAAAAACAAGGATGTATAACACATGTTATCTATACAGCAGGTAATAGCATAACAAATAACGGCCATAAAAAGGCAAAAGATAACAGTACTATTGTACTGCACTATGTAAAAAATCGCATAAAAAATCAGTGCCAACATTACCCTACTGTAGCTGGCTGTTGCAGGCATTATAAGATTCAGTACCGTACTCTCAAACAAGATATAGCTGCCCGTGATTCCCCAAAAGGCCAGTCGCTTAAACCGTCTGGTTGCGAATCCATCGAAAAGAAATGTAGCACCGACGTAATCCAACGCTGTCCACAGGTATGTCAAAAAATACTCTATCACAGTGATTTCCCCCACTGCTTGTTTTTCCATCCCAAATATTGAATTTTAAGCTGTGCATAGCGCTTTTGGCTAACAGGCAATTCTTCACCATTACTGAGAAGCACATGGTCGAAATTAAGCTTTTTGATGTGTGCCATATTGACCAGATAACTTTTCTGAATACGTAAAAAGCCCTCTGGTTCCAGTTCTTCTGTCAAATCCTCCATCCTGCCATAGAAATGATCTCCGGCTCGTTCCAGATCCACTGTATGCAAATAAATAACTCGATGTCGGCTTTCCAGGTAAAGAATGTTGCCGTAAGGGACACTGTACGGTTCTGCATTGATGGAGAATTGCAAAGACTTTTCCTCCCGTGGGAATTCCGCCAACGCATCCCGATAATACAATGGCAACTTTTGCTCAAGTTCCTGTTTGAGTAGGTATCGAAATGCACGAACTTCATACCCCTCCAACGAAAATTGCGGATAATTTGTTACAAAAATCAAAATCGTATCGAGATGGAGTTCACGCACTCGGCGTGCGATATCCATTCCGCTTCGTTCTTCCATGTCAATGTCCAGAAACATAATTTGATACTCCGACAGCTGCCGGTCTGTAAGGGCTGCCGGGTGACTGCTCATAGTTACATTTGCAGATGTGCCTTTAGGCAAGGGTTGTTTGGTCACAGTATCTGCCAACCGCCGCAAGAAATTTTTATCATCATCGCATAGTAAAATATTTATTTTCTTCATATTCGCATCCTCACCTTTACTTCGACGAAGCAGTTGTCCTTCTTTGCCATACAACATAAGATTAAATCTCCCAAAAGTCAAGTTTTATCTTCATATTACACTTTAAGTGTAATAATATCCTAAAATGACACCGATTGGCAAGCCCAATCGTATAAAATTGTCTTACCTTAGAGATAATCATACGGCGACAGGCCGCTTCAAACAGGATGTAAGACATGAAAGATACAGAGCGCCACAATTATATCGGAGACCACATCCGCAAATTGCGCGAGGGCAAAGGTTGGACACAGCAAATGCTGGGCAACAAATTGGGGAAGAAAACCTCTACTATCAGTGCTTACGAGACAAACGCCAAGTTACCGTCTGTTGATTGCCTTATCGAAATGGCTGATCTGCTTGGTGTCTCCCTCGACACCTTAGTTTATGGAGAAAATGCTGATTTGCTTTCAGTGCATACTCTAACGCAAGAGCAGAAAAAAATTGTCACCGCAATAGTTCAAGCGTTTGAAGATACCTCGTTAAACGCAAAAAACACAGACCAGCGATTGCGTTTGGTTGCTGAGGTTGTTCGTCTGTTGGCTAAATAGAATGAACCCAATAGGACTCATTTGTACAACATAAATACGTCACATTGACCCGGCCTTTAATAGCGCCGGGTCTTTTTATATACTGTCCACTCGTCTTTTATGTCGAATCGCCCCCATTTTACTACATATTTGTGGAAAGCCGTTGCTTTGCCGTGATATGGTTTAGTTACAAGAAAGGGTTGGTGCACCCGGGAATCGACCACGACTTGTAATGGCCAACACCGGCGCGCAGTGTTGGTGCATCCGCCCACTAATCAATTTACAAAGAAAAATCCCATGAAAAGGAGGATTTACGTGATGAAAACCCTGAGTAAGAAGATTCTGACCGGTTGCATGACCCTGGCAATGGCCTGTGCCCTGGCTGTTCCCGCTTTTGCTGCCGCTCCCACAATCCAGCCATTTTCTGTATATCCTGGTTCCACATACACCATCAGAGGATATACCTCTTCTTTGTACGCAGCTGCATCCGGTGACAAAGTCGTTCTTTCTTCGGCACGTACACTCTGGACTCCTGTAAATGACCAAGGAACAATCAAATTGTTTCTTGGTCGTGGCAATGGTTCTGGACGTGTTGCGCAGTACAATCGCGGCGTGGTCTCCATCGTTTCCAATACCAATGTTAACAATGACGAGGTCTCTATCGATTTTCATACCATCAGCGGCGATTATCATCGCATTTATTTTGATCGCCGCAATGCGTATTGGAACCACAGTGACATTGCTGGCGAGCAGGTCTATACTTCGTGGTACAACGAGAGTGGATCCCAACAGCGTTGGTCTGTGACGACTGGCTAAACTTTAATAATATATAACGGAATATCCAAATTCTTTTAGGGTGATGCAAATCTATCCAACTAACCGCCGGAGTCGAACAATTTGGCTTCGGCGGTTAGTGGTATTGTATCCTTTTGTTTTTTCCGGTCGCAATTTAGTTTTCTTTTCAGATAGGAAGGTGTAAAATGGCCCGATTCCTTCAAACCAAACAAACGGCAATTTTAATTTCTTCTGCATTTCTTATCTCTGTGTGTACAACGGCATGCGGTTCTCCTGTCTCTTCGGACTTGCAAAGTGAAACGCCGCAGAGCCAGTCCTCTATTTCCGAAACATTGCCATTTTCTACCGAATATGCCCCCCGGGACGCTTTTGTACCCCAGGGCAATCTGGAGTATCTGGCTATCGATTCGTACAGTGATGGTTTTTCCTCTTCAGACGGCTTTTACCGTTTTGTTGCGCGGGAAGAGGGCGGGACTAATCTTCGGTACATTGACTTTGCTTCCGGACAGGAAGTCTACCTATGCAGCAGTCCCAACTGCAACCATAACGATGAAAGCTGTCCCTCCTGGTTTTCCAATTTTTTTGGACGACAATTGGCCATTCCGGTAGGTAACCACTTGGTCCTTCTTCATGGCAGCTCTATAGGTATGGGTAGTACAATTGCCGATCAGATTTTGCCAAGCATTGAGATTGCGCAACTGGACGGCAGCGAAAGATCCTGCATTTTTACCTTCCCGGCATCGTCCGATCTTTGCTCCCTGATTTACGACAGTTGTGCACGGGATGAGCAGAATCTCTATTTCACAGTACAAAATTACAGTGAATCTGAAACCACCCGAACCCTGTGCGCGCTCAATGCCAACACCGGGGAGTTGATCTCGCTTTGCGACCTACCCGAAATCGAAGAGAAAATTATAGGCGTCTGCGGCAATGACTTGATTATGAGTTATGTCCCGTACGAGTATGATTTCAGCGCAGATATGGAGCAACTTCCTTTACAGTTTGTGCGATACAACCCTTCCGCAAATGAATTCACCAAATTGTTTGAGCTCCCTTATACACAAATCGGCGGATGCTACGACGGCAAGTATTATACTTTAACCGCGGATAAAACGCTTTGCGCGTATGATCTGGAAAATGGTGCACTTCTGCAAGAGATTTTCACCACATTGCCTGACAATTTCACTACCAGTTACAGTTACCGTTTTGACGGTATTTATGACGGCGCCTTTTACACCCATTCTTATCTTAATCAGGGATCGGATGAAGCATCCGTTTTAATGTACTATGCTCTTTCTTTGGACACCGGGGAAGCCACCGAAAACGCAAACCACTATACCTACAGCAACGGAACTTCCAACCCCTGTGCCATTGTGACTACCGCAGGAGACTACTATTTAGTCATAGATGGAATGCGTTCCATCAACTGCAAATATCCGGTGGACAGCGAACATGATGCTCTTTGGATGTTTGATATTCCACAATACCGATTGGTTTCCCACACCGCCTATCAGGCCGGTTCTGTGGATGGGCAATCGATCAAAGAACCCTAACACAAAAAAGATTTATCCTTTTATGCGAAAAAGATGTAGCTTCACAAAATATATGAAAAGATACCAATCATGTTCTACGGTTGGTACACTCCGACCATGCACTCATATAATTAGTTCTCCCTGCCTGCTCTTGTTGATAATCACTCTGGTCACATTCATCCTCAACAGGTTGACGCCTATGGCGGCAGATGATTTCTTTTTTTCTTGTCGTCTAATTGTTCGCTTTGATGGTGTGCTCTTTCCCTCCGGACGGATCCGTCAGTTATCTGATTTATTCTTGTCCCTTAAAAATATTTACACAGTACACAGTGGCCGTCTTCCTGTGTTATGTACTGTACAGATTTTTTCATTGCTGCCTGAAAAAGTCTTTGACGTTTGTAACAGCGTGGTCTTTCTTTTATTGGTTTCGGCAATGGTACGTTTTTCCCTCCCACATACACCTAATTCCACATTTCTAACCACTATGGGAGGCGTACTACTTTTATACACCGCAGTACCTGCCTTTGGACAAAATTTTTTATGGATGACTGGTTCCGTCAATTATTTGTGGACAATGACAATAACCGTGTGGTTTTTGCAACCATTCCTGCATCCAAATCAAATGCCAAACTTTCATCTTGCAACCATAATCTGGTTGATATTGGGGCTCCTTTCTGGATGGAGTATGGAAAACCAGAGTGCTGCTGCTTGTGTTCTTTGTGCTTTTCGCCTCATACAAAATCGACAGAAAAAATTGCCGGGATATAGGTTACTAGTTGCCGGAACAGTTGGACAATTTACCGGTTTTTTCTTACTTTTGGTCGCCCCTGGCAATTATCGCCGTAGTGCTGGCTATGGGCAAACACACATTTCGGTACTTCTTTTGATGCACAGAGCCCTGCAATACACGAAATTCTTATGGCAGGAACTTTGGTGGTTAATTCTATTGACATTTTTCTTAATGCTGCTTCTTGTTTTGTGTGAGAAACAGCAATCAGGACCCGCACTTTTGTTGTTGCTAGGTGCCCTAGTTTGCCACTTTTCCATGTCCTTGTCCCCTACTTATCCTCTGAGAAGCATGTTGGGAGTCGTAATTTTTTTATCGTCTACTACATTAGTGTGCTTTAATCGTTTACGCCTTCCCTCCCGTTGGCTTATCTGTACCTGTGTTCTTCTATTTCTTGTACTTTCTGTTCAGCTCCCCACTGGCATTTTGGATCTCTATACTCTGCGTCAAAAGAACAATCTTCGAGATAGCTATATTAGAAATTGCTATACAGCGGACAAAACCGACCTGATTATTCCTATCCTCCCCAAAGCAAAGACGCGGTTCAATCTTTTTTGGGGAGATGCACTGTCAGATCTGATGCAAGACCCAAACAATGAGCGAAACGTTGCACTTGCTTACTATTATAACGTTAATACCATTCGCGGTTCACCAGATATGCAATTGTAACGTATCGGGGGCATATCATGCAATACAAATTACAGTTGAAAGATCTTTGCAAAATCTATATACCACAAAATTCTCTATTTCACATGCTGTTCCGTGGAAAATTCACAACGGCCAAGCCTAAGCGCGCACTTAAAAGCCTCACATTTTCCCTCAGTCCGGGCCTTTATGGCCTTTTGGGCCCCAACGGCGCTGGCAAAAGTACACTGATTGGAATCATTACTGGTACACTGGCGGCTGATTCCGGCGAAGTGCTTTGGTGCGGCAAGCCCGCGCGTGGTATTGCCTTCCGGCGCATCCTCGGCTATATGCCCCAACAACAAGGGCTGTACGACAGCTACACCGGGCGACGGTTCCTTGCCTACATGGCGGCACTCAAAGAGCTACCTCGCAAATCTGTTCCCGACGAGGTATCCCGTGTTTCTGCAGCGGTGAATCTGTCGGATGAATTAGATAAGCGCCTGTCCGCCTATTCCGGTGGCATGAAGCAGCGCTTACTGCTGGCTTCTGCTTTGCTGGGCGATCCCAAACTACTGATTCTGGACGAACCCACTGCTGGTCTTGACCCCAAGGAACGGGTGCGCCTGCGGGAACTGTTGGCCACCATGGCACAAGATCGAATTATCTTGGTTGCCACCCACGTGGTATCGGATGTGGAGACTGTCGCCACCGAGGTGATCCTACTCCGCGCAGGAAAGATTGTAGATGCCGCCCCAGTACAGGAACTCATCGAAAAATACGCCCCCGGCCAGGGCCTGGAGGAAGTGTATCTAGCGGTATTCGGAGAGGGGGACGGAAAATGAGCCTGCTCACCGCCGAGTTGCGCAAAGTATGGGGAAACCGTGTGTTCCCGATTCTACTGGCCGTATTGGTGGCCGCCAATCTGTTATTACTCTGGATCGGCACGCGTCCCACCGCCAACCAGCCCCCCGCCGCGGCCTACCGCGCTGTGGGGGCTGATTTGGCTGCCTTGGGTTCGGATATGGCCGCCAAGGGCGACTTTTTGCACGGAAAACTGGACGAAGCCGAATCCCTGTTACGGTTGGAAAACTACTTCCGGGATTCAGCGTATGGCAACAGCGTCATCCAGCAAAATTACCGGGAAGAAAATGCTGAACTGTTCGATCAATATGAGCAGATATATCGTTACAAGAGCTACACCCTCTACACCGACAGCCTGACCATGGAATACCGTCTGTTTACCCAACTGGTCAATGAGTACGACACGGTGGCCGGGTACACTGATTTTCTGGACAGCGTACAAACCAAGGCAAACCAATTGTCGGGCATCTCCATTTTCCAGAATGATGAGACCGGGTACGACCTGAAAAACATTGAAGTTACGGCAGCAGTATACGCCGGTTTGGACGAAACAGCCATTGATTATTACCCGCAAAAAGGACTGTACACCGCCATTTCCTATACCTTTACCGATTTGATTTTGCTGGCGTCTATGCTGGTGCTGGCGCTGCTGCTCGTGCGGCAGGAGCGGGACAGCGGTCTGCTATCGCTTGTGCGCAGCCTGCCCGCTGGGCGGTTGCAAACCGCGCTAGCAAAGTTGGGGGCATTTGCCCTATCGCTGCTGGCCGTGCTGGCGCTTTTATACGGCGTGAACCTTGTGTACTGTGCTGCGTCGTTTGGTCTTGGACCGCTGACCCGCACGATCCAGAGCGTGCCCGCCCTGATGCGCTGTACAATGCAAATCACTGTGGGGGAGTACCTGCTCCGCTTTTTGCTGGCCAAATGGGCTGGGGCCTTTGTCATGGGGCTTTGGGTCATGCTGGCGGCGTTAGTAGCCCGCCGGGCCGCAGCCGGATGGGCTGCCGCCCTGATTGGGCCGCTCATGATGTTCGGCATCCGCGCTGCGATTCCGGCTACCAGCAGGCTGAACGTCATCAAGTATGCAAACCTCGCCAGCCTGCTGCAGACCAACGAATTACTGGGCAACTACCGTAATCTATACTGGTTTGGATCCCCCATCGGGTTGCCGCTCGTCGAGTGGACAGCGGCGGTACTTTATGGCGGAGTTTTGGCCTCTTCCTTTTGTTGGGTGTTCGCCCGCGTCCAACTTCTGTCCGCTGTAAAGCGCGGTTTTCTGCTGGGCCTGCGGCACAAAACCCGCGCCACCTCTATATATAAGGAAGAAGCTCGCAAACTGCTCCTGCTCAACGGAGCTGTGATCGCTCTTGCTTCATTTATTGGTTTTAGCGTTTATCAGGGCATAACCGCCGAGAGTTACATCAGTGCGGACGAAATCTATTATGCCTATTACATGAGGCACATTTCAGGCCCCTTTACCCAGAAGAGTCGCGCCTGGCTAGAGGAACAAGGGGAAGAATTTGGTCCGATGTTGGAGACACAGCAGCATATTGCTAGTGGACAAACCTCCCCAGATACAATCGTTGCGTACAGCTCGCTACAGCAAAAATTCTCTGTTTACCTGAAAGTGATACAGCAGAATATTAACTCATATTTGAAAGAACACCCTGGCGCCTGGCTAGTATATGAAAGCGGATACAAAGAGCTGTTCGGCTTCACGGGCCAGGCCGATGTGCAGGATGCACTGTTGGCCGGGCTGGCCTGCGCGATCTGTTTTTCGGGGCTGTTTGCCATGGAACGCCGCGGCGGCATGGAAACCATCCTCTGTGTGACACCGTTGGGCCGCAAGCGCACAGTTCGAGCAAAACTGGCAGTCAGTGCTGGTGTGGCTGCAGCCATCGCGGTATCCTCCTGCCTTCCGCATCTGATCCAAGTACTGAGAGACTATGGTTTGCCCGCCCTGCTTGCCCCTGCGATGAGCATTTCTGAATTCGAGAGCCTACCTTCGTTCGTAACTCTATCAGATGTGTTGTTATTCTGGCTTTTCTGCCGTGTAGTGGCCTGCTTTTGTATGTGCACCATTACCCTCACCCTCGGGCGGGCATTTGGCAATCTGCTTCCGGCTTTGTTTGTCAGCGCGGTAGGGTACTGTCTTCCGGCATTGCTGAGCCTTTCCGGTATGGAGGGCGGGATAGAGTGGCTGGGATTCTGGCCACTGTTCCATGCAGCGGCGTTACTCACAACACAAGGGTATGGAGGAGCAGATGGAAGTCCGTACAATTACGGGTTAGCTACTCTTTTCCTGCTTATCGTTACGCTATTAAGTACAATTATACTTGCAATACACCTACAAGACAGTTATGAATGGAAAGGAAGCCTTTCTTTATGATCATCCAAGATAAAGATAGGCTACACAATGACGAGTATCTGTATGGAGACATTTCCGTCAAACTCCACTCGAATATTGTGCAATACCAAAAGATTCTTGTCCATTTGGCCCCTATGGAATACAAATTACTTTGCTACTTTCTAAAAAATCAAGGACGCGTTATTACGCGTTCAGAATTACTGATTAACGTTTGGAACTCTCCTGCTGCCCTATCGACTAGAACAATAGATGTTCATATTCATATCTTAAGGAAAAAGCTACAGCTAAAACACTCCCTAGAAACTGTGATCGGAGTCGGCTATATATTGAAAAGAATGTAGTCTATAAAAAACCTCAATTTCTAGCCTATCAGCTATAGTGTCTTACACCGCAATGGGATAACACGCTTTGGTCTTATAAGATGCATTTACCAAATTCAAACTTGATATAAGTAGCTTTACACATTTGAATCCAATATTATCGCCTCTGGTTATTGAAATTCAGGCACTTATATAGGCGTACGTGCCAGTTGGGTTAACTCACAGATTCAATTACTATAACAATAAAGTACGGAGAGGTTGCTCAGCAACAAATTCTGATCAACCTCTCCGTATTAAACTATTGGCAAATAAGTTTCAAAATAATCCCTGCCGCCGTTTCGCCCAAAGCGCCGATAACAATTTGGCTTGCGAAGGTGCCTGCATTCTTTTTTAGAAAATCAACCAGATTCTTTTTATCCCCTGTATCTGCAATTTTGCTTGCCTGCTCAATCACTTTCTGGTAATCCGGACGATCTGTCAGTTTATTGGAAGCAGAAGCAAAAGCATCCTGCAAGATGCTAAGACAAGAAGCATTACTTGGAATATTGTTTATCCTATTGTCTTTCCCTATAGCGAAAGTTGAATCCGTAATTGAAGCAGTTCCAAAGTTAATATTAATCGAATCCATATAAGAGCACCTTCATCAATGGGACACTTGATTTTGGTTTCCAAAAATAAATTTTGATCCATGTATTTCACTGTTCGCAAAATCGACATTGATTGAGGCATGCGGCGAGTTTATGCATTCTCTTAACGCTTCCATTACGGCATTTGCAAATCTTTCTGTCGCGCAATGGAACCGGAAGACCTGACCAGAATTCAACCCAATATAGAGGTTGTATTCAGGGTTCTGCTTTTTGTGATAAATATAGTAAAACAACGCCGCACCAATACCGATAGCCAAAAAACTGACCCAAAAGAGTTTCGCTAAAAGGAACAGCAAGCCAACTACAATACATGCCACTGCATATCGCACAGGAATAGTTTCTGCTTCTCTAGCTGAAACCTGCGAGATGTTAGAGATCTGAAGAAAATAGTGTTCAAACCACAAGGTGTTGTCTTTCACCTGGAATGTAGGTGTGTCAATAAGTTTCTGTTCCTTCATTTTGCCCTCCAAACGAAAATTGAATTAGAGTTTAAATTTTCGATCAACCAAGGTCTATTCTCACAAAATCTTTATCCATGCTCTGATCTCACTGTTCTGAACACCCCTTTGTTAAGCCTCAGTACTTTTGTAAATTCAAGTAAAATCCCCTTTTTTACCTTTTACAAGCCTTTTGACCTATAAGTCGAGTCTGATGTCATGAAGTAAGGTTTCTTGTCATATTGAATACTTATCATGCATTTCAAAATGCAGATGAGGCCCTGTCGCTCTTCCTGTCTGGCCAACATAGGCAACGACTTGCCCTGCCAGCACCTGCTGCCCCACTGTAACGCAAATACTGGAGCAATGGGCATACAAAGTTGTAAGCCCTCCACCATGGTCGATTTTGACATAGTACCCGTAGCTGCCGCCCCAGTTGTCTGTAGCGTTGGCAATGGTCACTGTCCCATCGGCAGCAGCCAGGATTGGCGTACCTTCTGGTGCTGAGATATCGGTACCACTGTGGTAGCTGATCTCGCCTGTAATGGGGTCGGTGCGGTATCCCTGTGGAGAAGTGATTGTACCCTCCACCGGCAGCGGCCATTGCAACGCACCATCCGCAAAATCTGTATCCATACCGGGTGCCATAATATCCTCACCGCTTTGTACAAAACCGCCCAGCAGTTCTCCCCAAAGGGTCGCGGTATCCTCGCCGGAAAGTAGCGTCAGGTATTCATTCTGCCGGTCTGTGAAGTGGTAGGTCTCCCGCATTTCTTCCGGGGTGTGGTGGGTCAGTTCGATGACCAGCACCGTTTCGGTGATGGTTGTGGTTTCCGATTCGCCATCTTCATTGCTTTGCTCTATCTCCCGGGTTTGGGTTTCGGTGCGCCAGTCCAGTTCATTCATATCCCACAGCACCGTGCGCAACCGCTCCACATTATCCGCATCCAGATAAGCTACAGCGGCACCGTTGGTGTCCCCCGCCGTTTGAGACGCAAAGACCGCTAGGACATCCTGCCACGCAATGGCATAGCTGCCATCGTTAGACTCGATCTCCTGGCGGTCATATTCTACCCTGTTTTCGATTTCTTCCAGCCGGTCACGGTATTCCCCGGTAAGCTGTTCCACGGCAGCCTGCGCGGTGACGGCATTTTCATCGGGCGTTTCCGCCGCAAAGAAGATGCCGTAGGCGGAACCCGCCACCAGGGCGATCAGGCAAATCAAAAGCACGATAAACGCCGTGACCCAGCCACCGGCAACCAGTGCCGCCACCAGACTCTGCAAGGCAGCCAGCAGATGCCGGATGGCCGAGCGCAGAACTGTCGTCGCCTTTCGCGCTGCTTCTACGCCTTCACGGGCGGTTTTTCTGGCACGGCGCAGCATCACCTGTGTGCGCTTTGCCGCTTGTCGAGCCTGCTTCTCTTGCCGCACCGTGTTGGCTGCGGTTCGGAGTTGCTTTTGATCCTGGTCGACGCCGCGCAGCCCCCGGGCGGCGTTCTTGGTCTGCCGCTGCCGTTCCTGAAAATTCCGGCTTTGCTTCTGTGCTGCACGGCGTTTCTGTTCCTGCCTTGCAGCCGTTTGCGGGTCTGGATTCGTCGCGTCCGGGGGCACGGAGTACCCTTCTCGTATTCCCTCCTGCGGCGGGCACCGGTTCGGCTCGCGTTCATAGTCAAAATGTCTGCGGACGGCATTCCCGGCCTTCCCCAAAGTAAAGGCCGTGCCATCCTCCAGCAGTGTTTCCCCCTTCCGGACGCCCTGTTCCTCCATCTCCTGCGCGGTAGCATAGCTTCCTTCCGGGTTCGTTTTCGCGGCCGACAATACCCGCTCTTTGCTTTTCAGCCATGCCTGTCGGGCCATCGTTTTGGGCATGGTGCGGGACGGCTGTTCTTTGGGCAAGCGCCCGCCGGGTTTCTGCTTGAGTTCTTTATGTTTGTTCTCTTTCATGGAATCACCTGCTTTACAAAATGGTCTTATAGACAGAAATGACCACCTGCTGATGGGACAGGTGGTCATTTCTATCTACAGGGTCATGGATTGCATCGGCCGCAGGGCGTGTACCCGCGGCTGATCAGTTCTTCCCGGGCGGCGCAGGTAAAGTCTTTGTTCTTGTCGCTCATCTGCTCGACACTGGGGCAATCCGGGTCATGGAATTTCTTGGTGTGGGTGTTCAGCACAAACCGGGCGCTTTGGGGCAGCGTCGTGGCAAGCGGCGTGTCCGGCGCCGTTTGGCTGCCCGGCGTCCAGTCCTCGCAGGGGTTTGTGCTGAACCAGCAGTTCTCTCCATCGGAGTATACGGTAATCTCGCCCTGCTTGTCCGTCCGATACAGGGCGACGCCATGCTGCTGCAGGGCGGTCATGGTTTGTTCCGTGGGATGCCCGTATGCGTTGTCGGCTCCCACACTGAGAAAAGCATACCGGGGAGACGCTGCTTCCAGAAGTTCCTCACTTGTGGAAGAGGAACTGCCATGGTGCCCTACCACATACAAATCGCAGGTCAGATCCTGCCCGGAAGCCACCATGTCTTGTTCCGCATCCTGCTCAGCATCTCCGGTCAGCAGACATCGAAAATCTCCGTAACAAATACGCAGGCAGAGAGAATTGCTGTTATCCGAATCGTAGTCAAATTTCCGGGGCCCTACAACTTGGATCTCTGCACCGCCCAGAGTGAAGGTGTCCCCTTGAGCTGGGTAAATCACTGGGACGCTCTTTTCTTCCAGCACATTTTGCAGTGATTGATAGATCTGAGTGTCGGAAGTGTAGTCAGGCATCAAGGCCCGCTCCACTGGCGTGGTATGAAGCACGCCAACCAAACCACTGATATGATCTTCGTCGTAGTGAGATGCTACCAGCCAAGTCAGTTCTGTTACATCATGCTGCTGCAAATAGGCAACAACGTAGGATGACGCGCTCCTACTTCCGCCGTCATAAAGCATATACTCTCCGTCAGCTTGTACCAAAACAGAAAGGCCTTGGCTTACATCCAACATAGTAAGCGAAAATGCTGAGCTTTCTTCCTCATTCACCCCAGAAGCGGGTGCTTGTACGATTTCCTCTTGGTTGGATAGCGGAAGGTTCTCGCCAGATTGTTTTCCCGGCTCCACAGCATTGGTATAGGCTGTAAGGATCGGCTCATGCGCTGGGATACCGAGAGGTTTCTGATCTATTCAATGAATCCGAAGGCCCCCAGCTCAACCATTTAGGTATGAATCGCCTGGAAGAGTACCGAGATCTGTTGCTGTGCTCTCCCCAGTTTTGTGAGGACATCCATCCCACAATTCGTATTCTTCCCGTGTATTTGCAGCCTGCTTCTGCCGGCACCGGCCAATGGCTGGATGACGACTTGTCAGAGGAGATGGAGGTGGACGATTCTGTCCCCGCAAATGCCGAGTTCGGCGTCCGGCTGGCTGGTGACAGTATGTCGCCCCGCTTTGCGGATGGCCAGATTGTCTGGGCCCGCAGGGCAGAAAATGCAGAAAACGGCGAGATCGTGCTGTGTGTGTTGAATGACCAAGGTTACTGCAAGAAATTGTATCGCAACGAACGCGGTGTATTCTTGCTTTCTCTAAATCCCAAGTATGATCCCATCCCAATTAAAGAGACGGACGAGTTCCGAATTATGGGGCGTGTAGTAGGATAATTGCACGAAAGGAGCTATCTGTATGTGTGGGCGCTATCTTTTTTCGACTCAAGAATACAAGGAATTCCAACAAATTGTCCGGGATGCTCAGCGGCGCAGCAATGGGCAGCATAATGAACTGAACTTTCCGGCTGGAGACATTGCGCCCACAAACGAGGCACCTGTGCTGATTTCCAGTGGCAATAAAATTGTCTCTGAATTTCAACGGTGGGGCATTCCCGGCTGGCGCGGCGGGCTGATGATCAATGCTCGTGCCGAGACAGTATGCGTGAAACCAATGTTCCGTCGGAGCATGGCCGCTCAGCGGTGTGTGATCCCTGCCAGTGGGTACTACGAATGGGATGCGGGCAGGCACAAGTATTTTTTTCAACTGCCTGGCAAGCCTATCTATCTGGCCGGAGTCTACGACAATTGCGAGGGGAACAATTGTTTTGTCATCCTGACTACTGCCCCCAATGAAGTAGTAAAAGATATTCATGACCGAATGCCGCTCATCCTAAACCACGACCAAGTTCGGCCCTGGCTTACCGATGCACAGTCAGCATTGAGCCTACTAACCATCGTGCCGCCTGCGCTCCAACGCAGCAGCGAGGACGGGCAGTTGTCTTTCGGAGATCTTATGTGATATGATTGAAAGACAGGCGATAATTATTGAAGGAGCACATTCCCATGAATGTTTTGTTCAGTTCCAAGGAATATGATTTTCATACGCTCATCAAAGTTGCGGAAATAGCGGGCCTTGCCGGTGTTGTGAGTTTTCATCAGGCGGGCGACGACTATCTGGTCACCTTCCCGGATGTGGAGAAAACCGAAGAGATCGTGAAGGACTACCGGACGCGGCTGCGCGATCTGGAAAATAACATCTGGTCACACTGACCTTACTTATGGGGGCCGCCTTGGGCGGCCCCTTATTTTTTTGCTTCATATACCTTATCCTTTCAATTGCTCATCGGGCTTGGTGGTCATCAGGCGGTAGAGCTGCGTATCCCGGGGGAAGCTGTTGGTAAAGGGCACCAGATTACCTGCGCAGCGGATCAGGCCGCAGCCGGCAGGCACATTGGTGATGTATCCCAGCTGGGTGTCCGAGATGTTCAGCAGTTTGGACAGCTCCTCCCGGTCAGTGGCGCTCTGGTTGAGCATGATCAAGAACTCCGAGTTGGCAAGCATCAGGCGGGCCGTATCGGAGCGCAGCAGTTCGTCCACGTTCTGCGTCATGCCGGTGATCAGGCCATTGTACTTGCGGATGCGCTTCCAGAGCTTGTAGAAGAAATTGGCGCTGTACTCGTACCGGAACAGGATGTAGAACTCGTCGCAGAAGATCCAGGTTCGGTGTCCACGCTTCCAGTTCTGGATCACACGGTTGTAGATGGCGTCCAACGTCACCAGCATTCCGAGGGGCATCAGCTGTTCGCCCAGTTCCCGAATATCGTAGGCGATAATCCGTGCCTTGGTATCCACGTTAGTGGGCTGGGCAAAGGTGCCCAGGGTGCCGGTGATGAAGAGTTCCGAGGAAAGGGCCAGCCCCTGCGCTTCCGGTTCCGGCTGCATCTTGAGCAGGCGGTAGAAGTCTTTCAGCGTGGGGACCGTCCCCTTGTACCCGTTACGGACATAGGGCATATAGACCTGCTCCGTGCAGCGGCCCAGGATGGATTTTTCTTTGGCGGTGACCAGCCCGCTGCCGATCAGCTGCTCAAACAGGGACAGCACAAACTCGCTCTTGGACACAATGGGGTTGCGTTCGTCACCGTAAGCGCGGTCCATATCCAGCGCGTTGATGTGGGTGTCGGAAGTGGCCGAAATGCGGATGACCTCACCGCCGAAGGCTTCCACCAGATGTCCGAATTCGGATTCCACGTCCAGAATCAGGATGTCATCCTCCGTGGACAAGGCGATCTGAGCGATTTCCTCTTTGGCACTCATGGACTTGCCGGAGCCGGATACGCCCAGGCGGAAGCTGTTGCCGTTAAGCAGCTGTCGGCGATCCACCACGATACGGTTCTTGCTGACAGCGTTCTGGCCATAGTAGAGTCCCTTGGGCTGCATGATTTCCTGGGCGCGGAACGGGATGAGTACCGCCGTGCTCTCGGTGGTCAGGGTGCGCAGCGCCTCGATGCGCCGCAGTCCATAGGGCAGCACGGTGTCCAGTCCATCCCGCTGCTGCCAGCGCAGGGTGGAAAGCTGGCACAGATGCTTGCGGGCAACGGAGAGCAGCGACTCGGTGTCATCATCCAGCTGTTCCTTGCTTCCCGCCATGTGGACAAGGGTGACCAGACCAAACATCATCCTCTGGTCGCGGGTGGTCAGATCATCCAGCATCTCCTTGGTTTCCTTGCGCTGAAGTTCCATGTCATAAGGTACAATGGCCGACCAGTTGTTGTTGGCGTTCTGCTTCCGCTGCCAGTTGGTTACGTTGGTTTCCACGCCCAGCAGCGTGTTCTGCAGCTGACGGGCGGCCTCATCGGTGGGGATGGGCAGAATGTCGATGGACAGCATCAGTTCCCGGTCCAGGTCGCAGAGCTCCGATACAAAGCTGTCCTTCAGATAGCTGGCGAAGTCCTGGAGATAAAGCACACGGCCCACACGGTCGTCGATCTTGAAATGGTCAGCGGCGAACTCCATACTGCTGGGACAAAGCCAGTCTTTGAAATGCTGGCCTCGCCGGGCTTTCTGATGGATATCGAACTCGGCTGCAGGCGGGTCCGCCGGGCGGAAGAAGTCGCGGAAGATCCGCAGGCGCTCATTGAGCGAAAGTTCCTGCGCCACCGAGGACAGTGCCGCCAGCTTGGTGGTCAGATCAGTGCCGACGCGGGCAAAGTAGGTGCGTGCTTCCTCGATGTTGCGCTTGACGACGCTGATGGTAAGATACCGCTCCCGGACGATGCTGTTGTTGCTCTCGGTGACCTGGGCGCGCAGCATCTCGTTGAATTCTTCGCGGTAATTGTCCAACCCATCCTCCTTGAGAGGCAGCAGAACGGACCGCTCGAATTCTTCCTTGTTGATCCGCCGGTTGTACAGAGTGATCTTGGCCGAAGCACCGGAGTCTAGTGCATTGAGCAGATCGCAGTAGTCCAGGAACATTGCCGTCTTATCTTCTTTGCCAGCAATGGAATAGTTGATATCGGTGAACGACCAGGTTTTGGAGAACTGGTGGCCCACCTGGAAGATCCCGTCCGCCCAAATGCGGCGGATGGGAATGCAGTCCTGCACGTTGCGCGGAATACGGAACTTTACACGTTCCTGTTTCCGCGCTTTGGACAGGGTCTTGATCAATGGCGCTTCTCCTTACGGCTGCGCTTCTTCTGTTTGGGTTTCTTCATACGCATTCCTCCTTGGATTGCATCGTAGTAATAGCTGTTGGAACGATAGACCAGCCGTTTGGGGCTCAGAATCTCGGCTTTGCACCACGCCCAAAACAACTGTTCGGCGGTCATACCGTGGTAGGAGAAAAATCCGCAGGCCGCGAAGGGTGCGGCGGCCAGGATGCAGACCCAGCCGATTTCCTCCGTTCCCAGTAGCGGACGGAGCAAAAAATAAACGCCCACCGCCACCCCAAGGGCCAGCAGTGAGCAGATAAACTGCCGGGTGTTGAGACCGAAGAAGATAGTCTCATGGTAGTCCCGGACTTCTTTGGGAATTTTGATTTCCATAGGCAATCACTCCTTTGTTTGAAACAAAAAAGCGGGCAGCCAAAATGACTACCCGTTCTTGTTGTGATCCCATTCCAGGGTTCATTCTTCATCATCCGGTGCTGGTGTCACACCAAACAAAATCCGCATGAAGTCCCGCCGTCCGTAAAGGATGCGGACAACATAGACAGATTCTTCATCGCCATGATAAAAGATGCGATAGCTTCCACTGGCAACACTACGATATCCCGTTTCGATCCCCGTAATCTGGAGCGGTGTTCCCGAATAGGGAAACTGTTCCAAAACGCGAAGAGATTTGAAGATGCGTGCCAGTACTCGCTTGGCCGCTTCCGGATTTTGCAGCTCCTCGGAAATATACCGTTTCGCATCAGATAGATCTTGTTTGGCCAGTCCTGACAGATACACTTTTGCCATAGCTCACCCCAGAAATTCTGACTCGACATCATCCAGAGCGAGCCATCCGTTCTCCCGACCGGAGCGTTCACCGCGGGCCAGTTCTGCCAGCAGCTTCAGCCCTGCACGTGTTCTTTCGTATTCCTCGATGTCTACCACAGCATAACGGCCTCTGCCGTTTCGAGTCAGAAATACCGGTTCATTCACAGACACGTCCCGCAGTACTTCGTTGTAGTTACGCAAATCCGAGATTGGCTTGATATTAGGCATAGGTACGCTCCTTTCCGCTTCTTATCCATAGTATAGCAGAAAGTGTTGCAGGATTCAACGATGAATTTTACGAAAGATTTGTCACAAGCCCATGATTTCCTTTACGATCCGGTCACATCCCTTCACCGCACCAACCAGCACCAGCAGGTTGAAGGCCAGTTCTCCCACATAGGTCCAGACGGCGGTCACCACCGATACGCTGGTATCCACAGCGGGCGGGCTGGAGGACACGGCGGAGAAGATGATGCAGGCAAGAGCAATGACTACGCCCTGCAGACAGACTCCGGCGTAACTGCGCAGGAAGTTCTTGCCCACATTGGACGTGGGTTCTCCGGCAAAGGACGAAAGCGGAATGGGCGCAATGGCCGCATACATCCAAAGGGAAAACATCCGGCCATACACGGTCAGGATCATCACGAAGGATAGTACGGTAATGAGCAGCCCGCCGATCAGCGTCACAGCCCAGAGCGGGATGGAGTCCCAGAAGCCCACCTCATTGATGGCGTCGATCAACTCCTGAGGTAGTGTAACGGCGCTCATTCCCAGCACACCAGATTGGTTAATAACCGTGGAGACCATCCCCTGCACGATCTGGAAGATGGCCAGCATCAGATCCAGGCCATAGGTCACAGCAGCCTTGGCCAGGGCGAAGCGGATAAAGAGCTTGAGAGCCTGTTCGGGGCGTTTGGCCTCCACGAAGGTTCCACAGGTCTTGACCACACCGGCTGCGAAGAAGAGCACCAGCAGCCCGTAACCAATGGCTTGCAGAGCCCCGTGGATGCCCACCATCACAGCCCATACCTGCCCGTCCTTGAAGGTCTGCGGGCTCTGGGTCAGTAGCTGCCAGATCTCTCCCAGCTTGTCATTCCAGGTGGTCAGGGCAGCGTTGAGGTTGCTTACGATCCAGCTGTCACCCACGGTGCATCACCTCCTTTCCTGATGTATTCCGGCACATCAGACCCCGGTGCCGACGATCAGGTCCAGGATCTCTTTGGCAAAGGTGATGATGATGCCGCCGGCCAGCGTCAGGAAGCCCTGGCTGCGCTGGCTGGGGTCATGGCTCTGCA